>FWPU01000084.1_pt1 | contig 283629 bp, 246 predicted proteins | sample 2228361 | NCBI WGS metagenome assembly FWPU01 (sample SAMEA103939777, study PRJEB20133) | metagenome
CACTAAAGTGCTTACTACGAGCGTGATTTGACTTTAGTCCTGTGGGTTTGCGTGTGCGTTCGTAGTCGGGACTTTAGTCCTGTGGGTTTGCGTGTGCGTTCGTAGTCGGGACTTTAGTCCTGTGGGTTTATAAGCACTAAAGTGCTTACTACGAGCGTGAAAAGTGCTTACTACGAGTGTGATTTTGCTGTTTCATTTTTTCCGCGATGCTGTTTTGCCAAGCTGAATCTAGTCTTAATCTGACGGCAATTTCAATGTATTCAGCTTCGTTTTGGGCTATGGTATTTGTTACTCTTATCATTTTCAGGAAGCTGTAGGAGTAGCGTCCTCGCATAAATTCCCCTGGACAGGTAACCATGGGAAATTACAAGCGATCGCTTCTAGGTTGTTATTATCTCTTGGACTTGCATTTAGGTATCAATAATCTTCCAGAAATATTCGTAGGATTTTTCATAATCTCTAATACTTAATTACTTATCACCATTTGTTCTCTCATCAAACCTTCGCAATCACTTAAAAAATTGCCATTTATATCGCAAATATTTTCTAGCTCATATGCAGGAATATTTGCTGCTTTTATTCTTGCTAATGCTTGTTTATTTTCCTGCTCCAAAATAATTCTGGCTGTAGTCTTAGATAGCAAAGCTTGCCACTGTAATTCGCTTAAATCCCTTACAAAGGAGATTTGTAATTCTTCATTAACTTCTAAATCATCTCCCATTAATAAGTTCATACTAATAGCAGATAACAATAGTTCGGCATAATTTTCGTCTGTATTGCTGGCTTCTATCAACAAAGTAATGTGTTGATTGTGAGGATAATAGGCGAGTTTTTTAATAACTTGCTCTAATTCAAAACTTAGTGATTCTTCTGGTTGACTCCAATCGGGAAAAATAATAAAATTAAATCTCTTTAAATTAAGAGGTAAAAGTGTTACATTGACCAATACTGAACTTACAGTGTCTGCCATTTTTGACCAAGAAAACTGTTTTGCTTGTTCTAAACCAGCAGTAATTAAAGTGTGGCGAACACTAGGTTTTTGTACCTCGCAAAGTGCATTTGCTAATTCTTCTATATCATCATCTTTAACATAAAGAGCTGCTTCTCCTGCTACTTCTGGAATTGAGGCATTAGGACAAGTAATGACAGGACAACCACAAGCCATGGCCTCTAGTACTGGTAAGCCAAAGCCTTCGTACTTAGATGGATAAATTAATGCTACAGCACCGGAATAAGCTGTTACTAACTCGTCATCATCTAATTGGAGTATATGAACGGTACTACCTTGTGTGTATATTCTCAACTCTGGTGCTAATATACCTCCACTTCCAGTACAGATAATATCAAATCCATAGCTAGTCGCAAGTCGAGAAAAAGCTTGGAAAAATAAAATACTATTTTTATAACCACTTCCTATTCCTACTAGAATAAAGTAGGGTTTAGAAATACCATATTTTGTTTTAAAAGTATTAATTGCTTCTGCTGTAGCTGGTGAAAAGATACTTTTTACTCCACAGTGAGCTACAGTAACAGACTCTGCAGGTATATCTGTAAAAAACTTTGTCAAATCACGTGCTGTATTTTTTGAAATTGCTATATAGGCAGATGCATGCTGAATAGCTTTATGTTTTTCTTGCCACATGGGATTGTTCATATCCCATCCCATAACTTCAGGGATCATGTCGTACGCCATGAATACAGAAGGTGTTCTAACAGGAGTTGTGTAATACGAAGAGATAAATAAATCTGCACTCTCTTCATCGCAAACTTGCTGTAGCATTTCTCGATCGCCGTCAGTATTCGCATAGTTATATGCTGGTACTGTACGATACTTAATACCAGGAATTTTGGGAGCAGTACCAGCACGATCGAGGACGATAATGTGTTTGCTAAATGAACTATTTACCCACTCTTCTAGCAATGATTTCCAAAGGCGAGCAATACCTGTTTGATATAGCTGAAAAAATACACCGTCAACTAGAATAATCGGGGATAATCTTTGGTTATTTATTAATTTTTGAAACCATACTCCAGTACAGTCAATTTTATTAAGGTTAAATTGCTCGCCTTTCAAAGATTGAAATTCATCTATTGCTTTTTTAGAGCCTTCATAATGACCATAATCATTTATCTGGATCAGACCCTTATTGACAACGCTATCGTAGAGATTGGCAAAAATATCCATTGTTGATTCATACCAATATCCATTAGCATGCAAGAAGGCAATTTCACCTATTTCTTGTTTATATTTAGGCAATGTTTGTGAAAATAAACCATTAACAGTAATAATAATATTTGCAACTTTCAAGGATTTACATATTGTATCTAAACACTCGTTGATTGGTGCTTTTAAAGTACCAACTCCAAATTTTGTTAAATTTTCAGGTATTCCATTATGGTAATCAAACTTAGCAGGTTCTGGCATTCCTTCAAAAGCATCAAATACATATAGCAGTCGTGGCCGCAAGCTATAGCGTTGAATTACAACTGCTAACAATGCCGCCGATCCTCCTTTACAAGTTCCGCACTCTACAAAATTTCCAGGAATATCCTGCAAGCAAATTTGCCTTGCTAGAGAGTATAGCGAGAATAGTCTTTCCTCACTCAATAATGTGTATGGTCGTATAAAATTCAAAATTTCTAAAAATTCAGATGTCGAATAGTTATTTGGCAAGCCACTAACAGAGTAATTTTTCAGATGCTCTGGCAAAAACCAAAAAACTTTTGGATCTGGCTGGTGTTGCACTGGCTCAACATCACCTCGCCAAGCCACCCCCATAATTTGCATAGTCTGGTAAATCAGAGTATTCCAGCCTTGTTTTTTTAAGTAGTCTAAACCTTGAGCTACATCAGGAGAATTCAAATCATGAAATAGAATTAAAGCATCCTCTGTTGCTAACTGCTCGCAAACAATCGCATCATTGAGTGGTCCTGGTGCTTCATGATTACCATCTATAAAAATCAATGACCATTTCCTTTGTAATTTTGTAGCTAATTCCCATACTTTCTGTGGACTAGAACCACCAACAAGATTTACTGAGTCCAAAACCCCTGCTTCTTCTAAAGACTTAGCGATACTTTCATAAAATTCCGGTTTTTCTAAGACGGGATCGATTACATCTAACTCTACTCCTGCTAAGGCAAGATGGCAGGTAGACCAGCCAAACCAACAACCAATCTCTAAACATCTTTTCCCCTGAAACCTAACAGCTGTGTTGTAAAGAATGTGAGCTTCGTCTCGACTGAGAAAACCTACCGTGGGAATTCGCTTATCTACGTACCAATTATGAGGTATTTCCCTTCGTAGATAAGGCCAGGTACAATTACTTATGTTTCCTACAATCATGTGAGGAAAATATTGATCGGGTTGAACAATTTCAAATCCAGGTGAAACATAATCGCCATCTGGTAATAAAGCTCTTTTTATAACTTCCATAGTTTCTTTGAGCATCCTTTCTTCCCTGAACATTTTTTCTGCTCTTTCCTTGCAAGCAAAACCAGCTGAATGACGCAAATCAGAGTTGACAGCTAACTCTTGAATTGCTGCTACCAATTCTTTAACTGTGGCTTGCGGATCAATTTTAGGATCAGTCAATAATTTGCCTGTTTCACCTAATTCTTCTGGGATTCCACTGACTGCTGAAGCAATTACTGGCAGTCCTTTTGCCATAGCTTCCATAACAGCTAGTGGCATTCCTTCTAACAAAGAAGGAAAAACAAAAAATATCAGCTGCATTTAACCAATCTAATACGTTGGACGTTTGTCCTAAAAATATAACTTTATTGCTAATCCCTAATTGCTCAACTGCATGTTTAAGTTCTTTTTCCAGGCTTGGCTCAAAAATTCCAGCACCTGCCCATACAAAATAAAGTTTAGACCACACCTGACTATACAACATAAGCTGCTTAATTGCTTCCAATTGAAGCTGATAGCCTTTTCTTGTTTCTATGCGGGCAGCAGTAAAGCAAACTACAGCATCTGAAGGAATATTAAAATCTTGACGTAGACGTTCACGGACATATAAATCGCGGGTGGTAAAATATTCTGAAGGTCGTCCGTAATAAATAACTTTTCCTTGATGCCTGGGAAGCTTAAATAGGTTGTATAGTAAATTTAAATTATCATATGAAACTGCTATGACTGATTTAGCTAGGATATAGTGTTGGCAAAGTTCGTTCAAATATGAGGCAAATTGTTCTGCTAAATGAGGTTCAACAAGACCTTCAACAATTATATAAGGAATTCCTTTTTGAATTGCTATTTGCTGAATAGCAAAATTGGAAAATGGATTGCAATTACTAAAAATAATTAGATCGGGTTTGGTTGATGGTTCTTTAAAAAGTTCTGGTAAGTATTGAAGTACATCATTTTCTAACCATAAGTGCCGAATACCTAATTTTTCTTGGTAATTAAGTAAGCTATCGTTAAACGTTCGAGGTTGTAGACAAGTTACTCTATAGCCTAATTTCGCTAATGTACATACAAGAGAGTGATTGTATTGCGCAACTCCCCCAACGCCTGGATCTTGTGTAGACAAAACTATATGCTTGCTCATATTCGCTAAAGCTTTATGTTATCAATGCACTTGATTAGATTTTTGATGGCCATGCAGAGATTTAACGATCGCTGTTGTATTATTTTTGATGTTGCGCCTGTTTTTTTAGTTGTTCCAATTGGATTTTGTAATCTTTTCTTTCGGGATATAGTTTCACCAACTTTTCCAAAGGAGCGATCGCGCCTTTGGGATCCTGTAGTTGCAAGCGTATTCTTACCAACCCCTCTAAAGCAACTTTATTTTCTGGTTCTCGTTGTAACACTGACTCAAATCCCTGTGCTTGTTGTTGCAAAGAGGGTATTGCAGATACTGCTTGAGGCGACGATGGATTTTTAATTGCTTCCACCACTGCAGAAACAGCTGCAAATCCTGTCGAACCTACAAAAGACGCAATAGATATCCAAGTTAGCAATTTTTTGCGTCGCTCTAGTTGTTTGCGGCGAGCGAGCATGTATTCTTCTCCAGAGCCAGCCATGTTGTCGCCATGTTGCGGTAAATACTTAAAAACAACAATCCTCCTGTTATAAAATTACCCAATTTCCTCCTGAAATTATCATCTTTCTCGCTCGTACAGTCAAGATTTTAGTAAAAATAACTACTTACTCCCATTGTTGCATTTGCTCGCCGATGCTGCGAAGTAAAGAAACTAATTGGGAGCGACGCGTTTCAAAACTAGCAGCAAGAGAAATGAGTGCAATACCCGTGACCAGACCGACGATCCATTTGAAAAATGGGTAGTGCAAGCTTGTAACAACTAACTGATAAAAGGTAGTAAGAACAAAGCTGATGGTGCCAACATAAAGAAAAGCCCGCACTCGCAAACTTAATCCCGCAAAAATAGCAATTAAGCTGAAGGTTGCTGGTATTAGGGCTGTATCTTGGTGAAATAAAATTGCGTAACCACAAATAAGACCACTGCTTAGTAACCGCCAGTAATGACGGAATGCTTTCATTTCTGGTAATTTTAGTTGTGGATCGAATTGGGAAATATACAGAAGCGAAAGACCGATCGCGCATACGTACCATAAAGTTGCTGTGAAACCCAATTCCTCAAACCAGCGAAAAATTGCCCAATCGATTAGCACCACACTGATGTAGGTGACGCGGAATCGATTGCTGACTTTTGCTAAGAACAGGTAAAACGCAACAGCGATCAGCAAACTTATGGGAGAAACCAGCGATCTGCTTTGCCACAAAATTATCAATGGTAGGATATATGCAGTGCGCTGCCAAGGGCGTTTCGACCAACCCCAACTTTCCCAAGGTAAAGTGTAGAAAAAATAGGCGATCGCACAGGCGATGGCGGGATTCCAAGGTGCAAGTACATGTGCAAACACCTGTCCTACTGGTGTGGCGCGCCAATAAACTTCGGTAGCAGCTACTTCAAAAAAGCCAAGGTATACCCAGATTTCTTTCGCTATTTGGCTATTTTTGGTGTTGACATCTCTTCCTTGAAAAATGGCGTAGCGAATTAAAAATATGCTGGTTCCCAAACCGACAAGGCTATTGACTGCGATTGTTTCTGCGGTAGCTGCTATTAATAATAAACTACTTCCAGCCCAGTGCAAATGGGTAACTGCTTTTAGTTCTTTAGTGCTCAAGCGCAAGTAGCTGTTTAGCCAAGGCGAGAGAATGCGATAGCCATACATAATGCTTGCGCCCAATGCAGACATGGCAATCAAGCGATCGCCCCACGCTTGTTGGGAAGATTGTAATAGTTGAGCTAGCAACAGTTCGCTAAAAAGGGATATGCCCGTAATTCCCAGGTAAACTAGGAATTTAAATTCCTGGCGACGTCGCCCGACACCGATTGCTATTACAGCTGTGCCTAAACCACCCAAACTTGTCCACGCAGTAAAGCTTTGCAACTGCAGTAGCAAACTCAAGCCCCCATAGATTAGTGGTAGAATGTGAAAGCTACCGGGAAGCTTGGCAAGACCGTATCGTCTTTGCCACCAGTCTCCAAGAAGCTGGACGCTCAACCCCAAGCCAATGTTGGCAATGGCGATGCAGACAAGGGAACGTTGGCTAAAACTAACTAATTCGGCAGTTAATAATTCTAAACACCAACCGATGCCATAAAAGGCAAGATTTGTTGGTTTTTGCCAGCTGCGCAGGGCGATCGCTGCTAAAGTTATCACACTGGCAATTAAATATAAAAATCCTGGAGTTGCCAGCTGCAAATGAACTAAGGCACAATGCCATGTCAAACTCAGTAATTGTGCACTGCACAAGGCGATCGCCCACGTATCTACCGCACTTGCATAGGAGGTACGTACTAATTCCCGATTTGTTTTTAACAGTGCTTTGTGAATTAGCCACAAACCAAAAATGAGTGTAGCTCCAACTACAAACCACCCCTGCAAAGAAAGTCGCCCAAAAACAGCTGAACCATCCCACAGTAATGCAGCAAAAGAACCGATCGCAAAACCAACAGTAATTACTGCATATAGTTTGTGTCTTAAATAAGCTGTATTGACGAACATTACAGCTGCAGCAACTGTCAAACCAATTAATCTTGTTTGCGGCAGTGGTAAAGTGAGTATTTGGGCCACTCCTAATGCCAAAACGCTGAATTTGCTGCTGGTAGTGCGTTTTTCTCCATAGCTAAAGCGACTGGCAATTGCTGTCAGTGTGAGGGGAACGCTCAACCAAATTAACCCCCAATTGTTGTTAGATTCTTCGTTTTGCCACAAAAGCAAAAAACTAACGGCGGCTAGTCCGAAACCGATGTGCCAGGCGCTACGTTTCCAGCGGGTATCACCAATGCTATACAGCCATTCTGTTAGTGTTGCGATTAATAAAATTGTTGCCCAGTACGGACGGGGAAGGTTTGGAAATAACCAATCAACTAGGGAGCAAAAAGTTAGTATACCTGTAATGTGAGTTAGGTATATTAATACGGAAGAAGATTCTCCCTGTTTTGCTGCTGTTTTCAGCGAGCGGTCGTGGGTAATTGTTGCTAAAGTTGCTGTGGAAAAGAATAAACACAGCGATCGCAGCAGCGGATTGACAAGGGCGATCGCAGTTAATACAAAAATAAAGCCGCAAGTTAGCTTCTCGCCAAACCGAGCTAATTCCTCTTTACCAACACGACGCAGTTTTTGCGTTAGTTTTACTATCAAAAGAGCGTAGGGAAATAAAGCAACACTTGCTAACGCCCAAGATTGATTTTGAGCTTGGGTTAGTTTAGTTGCAGTGGCCATCATCCATTTTTGTAATTCAAAAGGCACTAAACACCAACCCAACCACATGGTTTGTAAACCAATAAAAAAAATGGCTGCAAAATCAACTTTGAGGTTGTACCGTTGCAGGCGACTGTAGAAAAACCACAAGCTCAAGCCACTCACACCAATTGCTTGCCAAGGATAACTTGCTACTGAAACTAACCAGCCAAAGAATAGTAAAATACAACCCGCAAGTTGGTAGGGTACAAATGACCCGGTGACAGAGGAATTTTCCCTTGCTTGTTGTGCATCAGTTTTAACTTTCGATAGAGCTGACCAAGTTACCAGCCAACCGCAAATACCGATAGCCAACCCTAACTGCGTGATGTCTGTGCGGACAATAAAAATTCCTCTTATGAATAATCCGAGCAATGTATAAATCACCACTAGGGTAGGTATGTTTGTTTTCCTAAGCAAACGAGTTTGGGAAACTACAACAAAAGCGGTTCCTCCCACTGCTAAATAAATAGCAATTAAAGGAAAATTCGGTATTTTCCAACCCCAGTGCAGATAGCTCAAACCTAAAATATTCAGCGCCAGTATGTTATTTGTAGGTGCATCTGCAGTTAATAACCGACTTTTAATACTTGCAATTGTAATTGCAGTCAGGGAAAAAGCAGCGATCGCGGCCACGATCCAGTTCACGCCGCCATCGTACCACAAACGGAAGCTATCTATTGCCCAAAAGTTGATTGGTACCAACAAAAGTGCAACTATCAGCAATGTCTGCGCTGTCAGTCTGAGATTGTTTTGCCTGCTCGTCCAAACACTCAATCCCCAGAAACTGATAGTATAAGCAAACAAAATACCATACTGTCCCGCTGCTGAAAATCGATCCCACTGACTCGCAGCAAGTACTCCTGAAGATAGTACAACTAAAAATACACCCAAAAATAGCAGCCACCTTACGCTCAATTCTGACCGCAATGACTGTAATATCTCTGCGACAAAATTGGGTTTAGCCAAGGGGGGAGATAATTTATCTTTGCGAGAGTTGGATGGGTGGGAAATAACAGTTATCTTCTCAAGTTGAGGTTCAGTCCTAGGTTCTAACACCACTCTACAGCTAAGGAACTCTCGACACAGCTGTCTTACTTGCGCATCAGATATTAATCCCAACTGCAGCCAAATATCAAGTCCTTGTAACAACTGTGGATGGTGTGATGGTAACCACACTTCTATTTTGACTGAATGCTTGGGTGATGACCACATCATTAGTAGCCCTAAAGTCAGACATTTAAATCTTCACTTTTTTCGATAATCTTTATATCTAAATTTGTGCCACTTTTGCTGCTGACTGTTATTAATTTTTGTTTTTTTAAGATGAAAAACGAAGAATATTTCGTGCGGCAACATACATCAACATCAATAAAGGAACTACCAAAATAACTACTACATACCAAGGAATACCTGCATAAACCAAAGAATTATACCATACGTTAATCGTACTGCTAGCATACTCGTTGGCTTGGGAATAAGTCTGTTTGATAGTGATGATTGGTGCATGAGTTATCACTCGCACAATATTGCCAAATGCACCCTTTAACATATCTATAGGTTGACTGTCCCAAAAACCCCAAATAAAAATATCATCGCGCAATATACCGCGTTCGTAGGCATACATCATTCGGAAATGCCAATTAGAAATAATAGAAGATAGTGCCAAAATAAATCCAAAGCTACCAAGAATGACGGCACAAATCCTGAGTGCAGTTTTTCTGCAAACGTATTCTAAATTCACTGCCAAAGGTAAAAATACTAATGGTAGGATGGTCACAAAGTGACGGGGACCCCATCCCCACGCGCCGTACCAACTTCTTAACCTGGCGTGAAGTAATAGCCAAAGTACAGTCAAAGCTAATACGTACAAAGCTTCTTTTTTGTGTTCTTGATAAAACTTTCTAAATAAGATAATCGACAAAATCAGTAAAGGAGCGTAAATAAATAAACTTTTCCCCGGACTTAATAATAAACCCGCTAATCCTATAAAAATATTACCATCTAAAGCGTTATTTTCAGCGTATTGTGCTGTTTGCACAGGAGATTTATAAAAAATACCTGTTCTTAAATAGTTGTACCAAAATTGCCAAATAAAAAACGGAAGGAGGGTAAATATTGCTAATGAGAATTCCCAAAAACGTTCGGCAACAGATGAGCGAGGAAGATTTAGTAAATAAATAAATGTGACTGCTATTGCCAAAATCATGGAAATTCTAGTAATCCATGCCAAACCCAAACAAATAAAACAGCCAATTAAAAATCGCCAATTATTAGTTTGGCGGTATCTCAATATTAAAAAGAAGGAAGATGTTAATAATGTAGTACAGAGAACTCCATCAAAGAGATTTCGAGAATAAGTCCAAAAATAGGTAGTCAAAGCTAGGGATAGTGTCGCTAAAAAGCTAGCTTTAACTGATTGCAAAAATCCCTGGCGTAAAAGTGCGAAAAAACAGTGGCAGTGACAGCAGAATAAAAACCTGCTTGAAATGACAAAATAAATTGTTGAGCTTTTTCTATAATTTCTCGGCTGGCGAATCGGGAGAAAAATTTCTCTAAGAACACGTTGAACAACGCAGTTGGTAACATAAAAAGCGTGTTACCAATTTCGTGTCCTGCATAAAATCTACCGTTAGGTGCAATTTGAAAAACACCTTCTTGAGGAGTATCAAAACCCAACTGACCGTGCTTAATAATTTGTAGTGCCACTCGATAATGAAATAGTCCTTCTGAGTTGTCGACACCACTATTGGTGCAAGCAAATAAAGCCCAGAAAAAGATAAATACACTCCAATAAATCTTTGCCATGTACTTACAAGTTGGCTTAGTAAATAGTTAAAAACTAAATGTATTCCACACGAACCGGCGTACCAGGAGGAAACGCTGACCCGAGTCGAACGTTGACTTTGTCACCAAAGATTTTCACCTGCATTTGCTGACCATCCCACAGCCAATCTACTTTCCCGTTGGGTAAGGGCAAGTTGTGTACGCTCATGGGTTGTTTGAGCCAACTTTGAGGAATCCCAGCACCGATCGCTACCGTTGGTTTTTCTGCTGCATTATCGGTGTATGCAAGCATATCTAATTGCAACAACAACATTTCGCTAGCACTCCAATAATGGGGCGTGACGTTTTGGGGTTTTACCCATCCGCGCACTTGTTCCCAACGTCTGAAACTATTTTCTTCGCCATTTCCTTCCCACCAGGTATACAGTCCGGGAGATGCTTGGTGATTCCAAAACCAACGCAAAGTTGCCCACACCCGGTCTAGTTGGTTGACAAACAGCCATTGATGTGCTTCTGCAATGTCAAAATAGGTCCATTCAGGATAGTGGCGAAATCCGCCTTGGCGATCGCGGCGCTGTTGCCACCGTGCGTGTAGAGCTTGAGCAAATGCATCTTTTTGACGAACAGCTATCCATGTTGGCCAAAGACCGCTGATATAAGTTCGATCGTTTTCTAACTTTGGTGTTTGAAAAGCTTTTTCCCAAGCTTGTTGTAATTTCGTTGCTGTATCGCGCCACTGTCGAGCAGCGGCTGGTTGTTTGACCCTATCTGCTAGTGCAGCAGCACAGAGCAATCCGCGATAGCTAACGGCATTTATATATAGTACGGGACGCTGCCAATCCATCCGACCTACTATCAGACCGTTTTTTGCAGGTTCTGCAACTAAAGTTAGTTCGGGGTTTTTCTGGTATTGCGGTACTATTGGACCGTTCGTTGGTTGGTAGATTGGTTGCTTGGTTTGCAGCATTTTGAGAATGAAATCTGCTTTGCGGCGTACGTGAGGCCATATTTGTCGATCGTATGCAGGTTCTTTGAGGCGTACCGCTACTTCTTCTAGCGCCCAAAGTGACAGTCCGGGTCCATCAGCTTCGGGTCCGAAACCGCCAAAGAAATCGTGTTGTGCAAAGTCGGTGGATAGTTCCTTGGCTACCTGTAATTGTCCGGCGCGCGCTAAAGCCACAATTTGGTAAGCTCCGTCGCGCAACCATGGTGAGGGGTAGTTGATAGGTTCGCCAGGACGAGTTTGCTTGTTGACCAAACCCATCATCAAGTGAGCAACTTGGGCGTTTAAGCTATTGGTGAATTGCTTGTCAGGAAGGTCGAGCTTGATTGCAGCTTGGGTTTGACTAAAGCTGAGACTGTTTTGGGAACTAGAATTGGTGGAATCTTGAATGATTGCATTCCACGTGTTACCTTGGCCGAGCTCTAAACGAGCATACCCCCAGCCATTTTTACCCTCTCACTTGGTTATTTGAGATTTTTCGTTGCTCCAACCCGGGTGTGTTTCTTCACCCAAGTACACCTTAGCTGGAGGAGGATTCACAGCTACGCTCCAGCGATGGTTTATTAACAACTTGTTGCCATCCCAGTTCAATGAATTAATTGGCCCGCCTGCAGGTCCTGGACTGCGAATTACAAGTATTGGTTTGAGATGGGTATTTGCATGAGTTTTCAGATTTAACTGCCAATCTTTTGATTTTGCAGCAGACCATAGTGTTTGATAGTATTTTGTTTTGGTGAGAATGGCGGGTATTGTGCGATCGCTATCCCAACTCAGGTGTTGTTCGATTTCATTGATGGGGATGTTATCGCTGGTAGCTTGAAGCTTACCTGCTCCATCGGTTAGCCAAAGAGAAATACCGAAACTACCTACCGCCGGACTAAAGCTACCGCCAGGTTCGTGATAAGCTTTTTCCGCTTCCGAGCTTCCTGGTGTAGCAAGTACTACATGACCGAACCCACGAGGCCAGGGATCTTGGGGACGCTGTTCCATTTGATTCAGAACTTGGTAGCGCTGGGGAGCTCGGTGCTCGACAAAAGCTCTTGCTTTTTGAAATTGAATACTGTTGTTCGCTCCTGCTGTTAGTGCTAGCATGCCTGCCAATACCAGGGCGATCGCCCGAGCACGGGTAAATGTACTAAATGCTGCCAAGACAACTAATAGCGGGGCAAAATGCAACGAGTAAAGAAATGTTTCTTCTCCGTATACACAATGTAGTGCTAAGTTTCCCAACAATGTTAATCCTAAAACGATGCGGAGTTTGGGGTGTTCTTTAGTGGAGAAAAAGCCCCACAACCCCAAGCCTAAAAGTGCTGTCCATAAAAGCACTGCAAATTTACCCCACAAACTTCTCGATCCTGCAAGGGAAAGTTGAGTTTCCATAATTGGCCAGTGTGGCGGACTGTATTTATCAGCATCTATGTTGATAGCTGGCATAACTATTGTGTGAAATACAAAAGATTTGAAGATATGCCACACACCGCCAGATTTAGCTAAAAAAGTGTATTTTTGCTCTTCGCGATCGCCAAGAAAAAATTCCGCACTGGGAAAGATTATCTTTTGTATTGTCCACAGAACAACTACAAGACACAAGGCATTGGCTGTAATCTGCAATGCTTGCTTTTTGCTGTAATTAACAATGGTTGCCAAAATTCCGGTCATCCAGTTGGTTGTGGTGATGCTTAATGTCGCAGCGCTGGTCAGCACACACCATACAGGTGATAACCTACGATATTGACTAATAGCAACGAAGCAAAGTCCCACAAGAATGCTTACGGAACCAAACGAGTAGGTTTCTGGTACGACAAACCAAAATATTGCTGCTGCACTTGTTGCTGCTAGTATGCTGAAGACTGTTGCGTCCGTGCGGCGACAACCTATTAATCTCAAAAGAATGAAAAGTGTTGCCATCCAGATCGCAGCTACGCCAGCAATAACCATCCTCACTGCTGTCAGTGGTTCAATATGAAAACCTTTGCTAAGTATAAATACTGGTGGAAATGCAATTAAGGAAAATAAGGGATGTACTTTGGTACGGTAGTGGTTGCTTTTGCGAGCGGTCATATTACTAAAGACCCGTGGTGCATCGCTTTCAAACCACACATCAAAAGCTCGTTCATCAACTATTACACGGTTAATTAATTGTTCACCCCAAAATGTTGCTAAAGCAGCGACAATTGCCAAGATGAGTGCAATAAGGATATCACCCTTGTGTTGCTGTATTTGATTGGCAATTTGAACTGATGTTTGGTTGACTGAATTACTGATAATTCTAGATATTTTTTTAATCTATTTATAGACACATTCATGTTCTCATAAATTACTTGTTCATTTGCTAAATTAACAGCATCTTCTCTGGCACTAACAACAATTTTGAAATTAAACTTTTTCCCGAAAGCAATAGCCCAAATACCACTTACTAGCAAACCCATTCCCAACCATTGAGTAATTGATACTCTTTCTTTGAGAAAGGCAGAACCTACTATCATCGTGGCAATAATCGTTAAGCCAATTACGATTGGGTATACTAAGGATAAGTTCAGTTTACTTAAGACTAAAATGTAAAATATTGTACTCAAACCATAGAGGAAAATTCCTCCTATAATGTAGAAATTTATAGTACTTTGTCCTGCTCCTAGCTTTAAAAGTGTTTGAGCAGTAGTATTTAAAGCTACTGTCAGTAAAACTAACAAAGTCACGAAAATTTGACTATCCACGTCTATAAATAATCTCCCAATCTTTGATTATTTATTAATACTGGGAAGAATCGAATTCCCAAAGTTCGCTTCTTTCTGGATAAGGAAATTGCACCCATTTCCCTCCTATTTTTTCCCACCATCGCAGTGGATGGGGAAGAGTTGCTACTTGAATACTGCAACATTTTGATAACCAGGCTCCTAAAATGTCAGTGTGTAAACCATCGCCAATGACTACTACTTGTTGAGGTTGCAGCTGCATGTGAGCGATCGCTTTGCGAAACGCTGCAGGAAATGGCTTTTTGGCTGGATTAATGGCGGGAATATCCAGGCGATCGCACCAATATTGCACTCGATATCGACGTTTCCCATTTGAGAGAATAAAGAATTTTAATCCCGCTAATTTTGCTTTTTGGATCCAATCTTCTGCACCTGGAGACAAATAGCGATCGTCTTCAGACACAATTGTGTTGTCCAAATCCAAAATCACTCCTTTAATACCGCAGGTTTTGAGCCAATCGATTTCAATATCAGCAAGGGTATAAGCTCGTCGTGGTAATCTATAGAGGTTGCCTTTATTACCTGGTCGGTTAGCTCCCTGAAGCAACAGACGCAGACGATCGGCAAAAAAACTGAAGATTTTGAACAACAAAGTCTTTGGTTTGAACATCTAAAAATCTCTCGAGACGCAGCTTTTGCTGATATTTTCAAATACGAGAATTTACTCTATCCATCCTTGGTGTTTCAACCAAAGAATCACAAAACACGTGATTACCCAACCAATCACCGTCAGACGAATTGGCAAATCTTTTAACAAAACCTCTTCCGGACGTTCGCTGCGTCCTCCTTGTTCGGTATGGTTGTTTGCATCTGCAGCTATTTCTTGGGGATCGCTCAGTAACTGATAGCGAAAAATGCCATACAACACAAACGGTAAAGTCAATAACATCCACGAAGTTGCAGCACCGCGCACCACTGGACCAGAACTCCAAAGTGCATAGGTAACAACCGTTCCTGTTGTAACCACATTTTCCATGCGATGAAGTAATGGTAAGGAGTAACGCTGCAGGACAGAACGAGGTTTAGTACCCTTGATTTGAGCTAGTCGCAATTCTGCTTTGCGTTTTTCAATCGCTAAGAATAAAGCTAACATTGCTGTACAAAGCTCAAACCATGGTGATAAGACAATTCCGGTAGCAGCAGCACCTCCATAAGCTCGCAGTACAAATCCCGTCGCGATCGCACCTATATCTAAAATCACCATCCGCTTTAATCGCATGTTATAGGCAACTTACAAAATCCCATAAGCAGTTATCGTTTCACCTAGCTGGGGAGATTGCAACCAAGCAACGATCGCACCACCACCTAACAATACTATTGCCATTGTCCAAGCCACTGGAATACTAATTAATCCCGCAGCGATCGGACGCTGACATTTCACCGGATGCTGGCGATCTGATTCCACATCCACAATGTCGTTTATTAAGTAAAAACCACTAGAAACACAACAAAATAAAATAAATGCTAACAAACTACTTAGAATCGTTTGAAAATTTATACTAAAAGCAAATAATGGTGCAGCAAATACAACAAGATTTTTTGTCCATTGTCGAGGTCGCAGAGCAGATATGTAAGGCACTTTGACACGTGCGGGGGCTACATCTTTGCTTCGCACAAGAGAGCTTTTTAGTAGCTTCATCGCCTTCCTGCTTTGTTAACAAAATGTATTTTTATGATACAGTTTATACTATTCTTTCCTTTGAAATTAAAATTCATTTGGAACCAATTTTTTACACAAAATTTAAGTATTTTCTTCGTAATTTACTTCTTCTTTATATTCAAGTCTGCGTTAATTGTTATGTAAAAAATACGTCAGCAACAAAGAAATACTCTCCCGACAAAGCACGTTCGCTTCTCCTCGCCATATTTGTAGCAAACAGCTGCAGTACTTAGCACCCACGGAAAATTCTCGTCATGGAGAGCGATCGCTGTGATTAACGGTTGTTCGCAGTCAATACTTACTCCTAGCCATAGTTATTCATAGAGAACACCTACGGTACTTAGCACCCACCGAAAATTCTCGTCATGGAGAGCGAGTGATGGAATGTTATACCTAAACTGATTTTCCTCTGCTGCCATCAGGCGTTGAGCACTTTTGTTATTTCAAGGTTTTAAAACTTTGAGCAATACTGGGCAGTAGAGTAGGAACTAACATAACAAAACCCTGCTTGCCTCAAACCTTTGATTTCGTAAGGCGTTGAGCACATAAAAAGTTACTTGACATAACTTCCTGCCGCATGTTACACACTGGTTATCTTCTTTTCTAATATTTTAATTTTTTAAGGTATGTGTACCAAAAATGCCTCAGACACCTTAGGTTTTGAGAATTTTAATTATTAAAAAAAATAGGAGGATTGCTTGAAAGCATCCATGCATTCCGCAGCTGGTAGTACAGATAGCGGACTAAGGGAATTTATTGAACTTTCCTTTCCTGTTCAAGGTAAATATCTACCAGCAGATCACAATTACGCTCTGTTTGCGGCGCTTGTTCACATTAATCCAGAAATACGCCAGCAAAAAGCACTCCGCATTTTGACAATCCCTGGTTTTGCTGACAGAAAAGGCAAAATCTTGCTCACAGAAAATTCTTGCTTGCGAATTCGTGTACCGATTATCCAAATTCCGTTAGTTTATAAATTCGCCGGAAAAATAATTCGCTTGGGAATACATAATATTCAAATCGGTATTCCAAAAATATTTACGCTGGAGCCAGCAAAAACCCTGAGATCAAGAATCGTTGTTATTAAGGGATATAGCGAACCGGAGTCTTTTTTGGCAGCAGCACAGCGTCAACTTGATAGTTTAGGAATTTCAGGTAAACTTTCCATTCCTAAAAACAAAAATGGCGAACTCGGTCGCAAAACTCTGAAAATTAAAAGATATACGATTGTTGGCTTTACAATCGAAGTTTCAGACTTGAGTGAGGATGATTCTTTAAGATTGCAGCAGTGGGGAATTGGTGGCAAAAACCACCTTGGTTGTGGCTATTTCCTACCATATGAGGGCAGAAATGTTTAAGACTTTATTAGCAAAATCCATATCACCACAGCAGCAGAAAGACGCCAAAGCAAAATTTGCTGCCACATATACAGGACATATTAGTTTTGTCCTGCAAGCAGCTGAGATTTTACTAGATAAATTAGGGCCATGTATTCTGCAGCAATTAGGAATTGAACGTATTGATTTAGATTGCTTTGCCAACACAGTTAGATTAGGAACGTATTTGCATGATTGGGGTAAAGCAAATCAACATTTTCAAGAAATGGTTTACCTCAAAAGTCTTGACCCTTCACAGCAGTGTTATAAACAATTAAAAAAAATTATCAAAAGAACACTTGGGTATGCAAATGCTGCGTCATGAAATTATCAGCGGCATTTTAGCATTGCAAGTACCTAGTTTGAGGGCATGGTTAGAACAATACCAAAATGCAAACTTGACGATCGCTGTTTGGGGAGCAATGGGACATCATCTTAAAATCGGGGTAAATCCGAACGGTCAACCGATAGAATCAATCACTGAAATTCCTGATGGCACTGGAGTTCAATTAAAAATATATACCCATCATCCAGATTTTCAAGCAGTCTTGAGAATGGGTCATCAAGCTTTAAGATTGCCCGAAAAATTACCAGAGTTACCGCCAGAAATTTGGTCAAAGTCAGAATTAAAAACAGCCTTAAAAAGCTACGCCAAGAATTTATTGAGTTTGAATCGCAACTAGATTGGGAACAACAAAAATTCATTGCTGCAGTCAAAGCCACAGTAATGGCAGCAGATTTGGCTGGTTCTGCCTTACCTTTAGCTGAAGAGGATTTTCGGGAATGGATCGAACAAGTATTATCATTGCAACTGTGCCAAAAAGATATCGAGGAATTAGTTAATCAACGTTTAGGAGGTAAAAAACTACGTCCATTTCAAGAGCAAATTGCCCAATCCCATCGCCGAGTAACCCTTGTCAAAGCAGGTTGTGGGACGGGTAAAACAATTGGTGCCTATGCTTGGGCGCAAAAATGGGCTATTGGACGGAAATTATTTTTTTGCTACCCAACTACAGGTACAGCTTCGCAAGGATATATCGACTACGCGGACGGTACAAAAATCGAAGCAACTTTAATGCATTCGCGTGCTGATTTGGATCGGGAACTACTATTTTCTGGGGAATCGGAGGATTCCGAGGATGTCGATGCTCGACTAATGGCTTTTCAGGCATGGCGGAAGAAACTGATTATCTGTACAGTAGATTCAGTATTGGGGTTGATTCAAAACAATCGCAGACCACTTTATTCTTGGCCTGCGATCGCTCAATCAGCTTTCGTTTTTGATGAAGTCCACGCCTACGACACACGTCTTTTCGGTGCGCTTTTGAAATTTCTCAAAGCCTTTCGCGGTGCACCCATTCTTTTGATGAGTGCTAGCTTTACTCCCCAACAGTTGCAAGCCATTCGTCAAGTACTTAAAGAACAAGGCGAGGAATTAGACGAACCTGTAGAAGGCCCCAAGGAACTAGAAGAACTCAAGCGTTACGATATCAAATACGTTCCACAACTAAGCGATCGAGAAGTCTGGCAACCTGTAATCGAAGCTCTCAAAAACAAGCAAAAAGTATTATGGGTGACTAATTCTGTCAAAACCTGCATCAAAATCTATACCGAAGCCAAAACTAAGCTTGCTGAATGTTTACCAGAATTAAAACCATTAATTTATCACAGTCGTTATCGTTACAAAGATAGACTCAAAAAACATGAAGCCGTCATTCAAGCCTTTGATAAAGATGAACCTCCTGCCTTGGCTATAACCACACAGGTTTGTGAAATGTCCCTGGATTTAAGTGCAGATTTATTGATATCTCCAATAGCTCCTGCAGCATCTCTAATTCAACGTTTGGGAAGACTTAACCGCAGAATGACTACACAGGAACAAGGAACAAGACTCGCAATTATTTACCCCTGGAAAAATAAAGAACCCTACGAACAAACTGAACTTTCTACGGGAGAACAACTAATTCGAGAATTTGCTGGTAAAGCAGGTATTTCCCAACGAGATTTAGCTGAATTCGCTAGCTGTCTTAGTTCTGAGAAAGTTGAGCAAGTTTCATCAAGTTGGTTGGAACATAACTGGTGCAATTACCCAGATTTCCTACGTAAAGGAGGATACACAATTACTGTATTATTGGGTGAAGATGAGAAAAGAATTTGGGATATTGCCGAACGGCGCAGACAAGAATTACTCAAACAAGGCAAAAACGAATCCCTGATGAAATTATTCGAAAAGGAAGCACAAGCTTGGTCGGTACCTATCCAAATTGAACCAGACTATTGGAAATGGGAACGTAGGGGATTTTATCGTATCACTCCCATTGGCAAAATTAGCTACAACGAAGAAATAGGAGTACAGCAGTGAAATTAGAGTTAGATTTAGCCAATCCTAGTTTTACCTTATTGCATCGTGCAGGTTTAGCTGGATTATGGATGACTCTAAAACAATTAGAAAAAGAAAAAATATCTCCTCCTCAGAATTTAAGTTGGCAGCTTTCTAACCGAAAAGTTATTTTAAATTGGGAGGGTAACGATTTAGAAATTCTAGAGTGGCTAATCAAAGAATCATTTCAAATTAAGGATGGAGTAATTTCCCTTCGTGGTTTAGATTTACAAAATATGCGCAGGGATGTTCAGATAATTGTACATCAGGGAATTCTTGGTACTTTTTTACAGCATAGCAAAACTCGTCAGAAGAGTGGAGATAAAACTGAAAGTCTATCCTTTGGTGAAAATGAAAAAGAAATCCAGGTTTCGTACAAAGCCTTAAAAAGTTATGCTCATCAAAATTTTGCCAGTGAACTTTGTGATAAAAACGGGAAATTACTGACAAAACCAATTAGCATTGCTGGATGGTTAAATCCTGGTGCAGTGGTGCGTCATAATGCTTTTAATTCTAATACGAGTTTTCAAGAACCTCCAGAAAATGCATTTGTCTTGTTATTTGCTATTGTAGCTTGTTATTATTATATTCTTCGCTCAAATTTGCGAGATCAACGAGCGCAATATGCATTGGTTATTCCGGAAATTACAGATTTAGAAAAATATGCAAACTACCGTCAAAATAAGCTTAGAAATGCTAATTACAAGAATTCTCATGCTTCCAGTTTGGGTGACGCCGGACTAAAATTTCTAACTTTAGAAAAAACAATAGATATTATGCAAAACATGGTGCAATACGCTGGTGTACCGCGTTGCCAAGTTATAACTTTTGGCACTGTTGCATGGTCATCTCAACAAAAAACTCGTACAGATATGTATGTGGTAGAAGCCCAAGATGAAATTTGTCAAAACTATCAAGTTTGCAAGGATTGTCTATCGGATAAATTAATTGAGCAAGAAAATAAAAATAATAGTCATTTTGTATCAACTAGCTTGGCTAGGGAATTAATTGCAGAGAATTTAATCAGAAATCAACCTTGGTATTTAGGAATCTCAGAAAAAGTCAACAGCAACGAGTTATTTAAAAAGCTAGCTTACGAACGAAGAGGGTTATATCAAGTGGTTCAGAACATAAAATCAGATGAACGGGAAAAACTATTTGTTAAAGCTTGTCATGAAGCAATCAAATTTAGATTTGGGCAAATTGCTAAACAAGCAGAAGAAAGAGGAGAAGTTCCAAATTATGACAGAGAAGTAGTACGTGTTAGAACTGGGTTAAGCAGATGCAAAAATTCGGATACTTTTCGAGAATTTATTACTGACTTTTGGTCAAGAGCAGGAAAAATTCCTACTTTAGGACAGCACTGGCAAGAACTAATGGAGTTTATCATGGTTGATAAAAATTGGAAAAAATCAAGAGATTTAGCCTTGTTAGCATTAGCTAGTTATCCAGGAAAAGGTAAATTGGAGCAAATAGATGAAGATGAAGAAAGTGAAATTGATATTGACATTTAATAGTTGTCAGTTATTTAGTATTTTAGGAAGTTTGTCATTGTTAAGGAGATTTTAATTATGACATTTCACTTATTCGGAAATGTGTTAACTGGGTACGGTATTGCTGCTAATAACCGTGGCGAAAATGAAGGCAACATTACTACGTTACAAAAAATTCTGTGGAAGGGAGAAGTATATACGACAGTTTCAGCTGAAGCAATTCGTTGGGCATTGCGCTATTATTGGCAAACTGCTGGTAATGGTTATGAAGTCAATCGTCGTTGGGATGATAGTATTAATGATAATGTTTGGAAGGATGAACAATTTGATGATACCAAGTTTATCGATGATGACGTATTAGGTTACATGCGTGCAGAAGCTGCAAAAAATGAAGCTGAATCCAGCGAAGCTGCAAATAAAACCAAACAAAAAGGTAAACAAGGATCTAAACCAAAAGGAACATCAATTGCTAAACGAGGTGTTTTAGAAGTAACTCGCGCTGTTTCTACACTACCTTTTAGTGGTGATATAACTTTCAATTCTACTAGTGGAAAAAAGGGACGGACTTCACTTTATGGAACTGAGGTGCATGCAACTCGCTATCAATATGGATTTGCACTAACTCCAGAACGGTTGAAAGATAAATCTCGTATTTTTGCGGTTCTAGATGGTTTGAGTTCTTTAGGTGAGGTAGCAGGTAACCACTCTCGCTTTCTGTACGATTTTTCTCCCGATAGTTTGGTGTTGCGATGGACTCATGATTTCTCACCTCGCATTCTTTACTGTTTTGAGGAGAACAACACAGAAATATCAGTTGGTGAATTGGTAAGAAAAGTCAAAAATCAAGATCTAGAACCGCAACAGTTGTGGATAGCAGGTAAAATTGCAGAATCTGAGGAAGTTAAAGAATTGAAAGAGTTGGGAGTGAATGTTTTTCCAGGTATTAAATTAGCTGTACAAAGTATCAAAAAAGTCATTGCTGGAGACTTACAGATCTCTTTTCCTAGACAACCGGAGTTGGTTCGATGACGATACAACTTGGGAAAATATTGGCTTTGGAAGTAGAAGTTCCCATTGCTTGCTTTCGTCAATCTCGTGCAAGGGAATATGCTGAGACTTATCCTGTACCTCCACCATCTACAGTTTATGGCATGCTACTTTCAATGGTCGGCGAGATAGATCGTTACAAGCATTGCGGAACTCGTTTAGCGATCGCTCTGATTTCCCAACCACGGAAATCCACCGTTATTCGCACTTTTCGCCGCTTTAAAACCAAAAATATCAGTGACCCAAAAAACGCCAGACCAGATTATCAGGAACTTTTGACCGACATCAGATTTATTACTTGGATTGATGCAGGAGAAGATCGTTCCCACCCCACGCTACCAGAACGCTTGCAGATGGCATTTACCAATCCTGCTTCTATTCATCGCTATGGCGGTGTTTGCTTAGGAGAAAGCCGAGATTTAGTAAATCATGCAAGCTTGCTACCCGAAAATTATCAAGGTAATTACAAACTGCAGTGGCTGTTACGTGATGAAGACGGATTGTTGACTTTACCGTATTGGGTAGATCATGTTGGTTCTCAAGCAACTCGTTGGCACAGATACGTGCTGCATGAATTGCCTGTGTACCATCCTCCCGAAAAGGCGTGGACAGAAATTCAGACAACCTAAAAGGTTACTGTAGCAGATTCACTGGCAAGGTTTACCTCGGATGTCGCTAGGCGTTAAGCATTCACAACCACTTTACAACTATTTCAACATGGAAATTTTAGACCGCCTAGAGGTTACTAAAACCAGTACCATCCGGGTATCCGCCCTCCACGCTCTTGCTTATTGTCCGCGTCTGTTCTACCTAGAAGAAGTAGAAGAACTTTACACTCAAGATGCAGCAGTATTTGCTGGACGCAGACTACACGCTGAACTTGAAAAACAAGAAGACGAGGAATGGGAAGAACTATTCCTTGAAAGCGAAGAACTAGGATTGCGGGGTAAAGTTGATGCTCTGCGTACCCGCGATGGCCAGATAATTCCCTACGAACACAAACGCGGTCGCGCTCACAGAGACGAGAACAAACAACCCCAAGCTTGGGAGAGCGATCGCCTGCAAATTCTTGCTTACGCTTATCTTTTAGAATTAGTACTAAAAATTACAGTTCAAGAAGGTCGCATTCGCTATCATGCAGACAACGTACTGATTCGCGTACCGTTGGATGACGCAGGGCGAGCAGCAGTTAGAGAAGCAATTCAGCAAGCACACATCCTCAGACAATCAACACACAGACCGCCAGTGACCGACAACGAACGATTGTGTGCTCGTTGTTCTCTAGCTCCGGTGTGTCTACCAGAAGAAGCTAGACTTGCTCACGATCGAGATTGGCAACCGATTCGCTTATTTCCTGAAGACGATGAGCGACAAGTAATTCATATCTTAGAACCTGGAGCTTCTGTTGGTAGAGCAGGAGAACAAATCAAAATTACTCGCCGCGAGCAACCTGTGGAAACAGTTCCCGCTCGTCAAGTCGCACAGCTAGTGTTGCACGGTTTTTCACAAATTTCCACTCAAGCACTGTACCTTTGTGCTCAACAGGATATTGGAGTCCATTTTATTTCTGGTGGGGGACAATACCTTGGTAGTTTTGATACCAGGTGTGGCAGCATTCAACGCCGTATTCGTCAATATGCAGCTTTGAGCAATCCTGAAACTTGTTTGGAGTTAGCCCGCAAACTGGTGATTTGTCGCGCTCAGGGACAGCGCAAGTTTCTCATGCGGGGAACTAGAGGTAAAACACCAGTACCGCAAGTTTTGGAACAAGCGATCGCCCAAATGAAAGCCGTGCTCAAACAAGTTCCCCAAGCAAAATCTTTGGAATCCTTATTAGGACTGGAAGGAAATCTTGCTGCTCTGTATTTTGGTGCATTACCGTGTTTGATTTCTAAAGAAGTGGCAACAGAATTGCACTTTCATACCAGAAATCGCCGCCCGCCACTAGACCGATTCAATGCAATGCCGAGCTTTGGTTATGCCTTACTACTTAAAGATGTCATGAATGCTATCTTAACCGTAGGCTTAGAACCGGCGTTGGGATTTTATCACCAAGCGCGATCGCAAGCTGCACCCCTAGCACTGGATTTGCTGGAAATATTTCGAGTTCCTTTGGTAGATATGATCGTGGTGGCTTCAGTAAATCGAGGTCAATGGGATGTCAAACAAGATTTTGAAGTCAGGGGACAGCAAGTTTGGCTCAGTGGAACTGGTAAGCGTAAGTTTATTGAATTGTATGAACGCCGCAAACAGGAAAGCTGGAAACATCCAGTTACTGGTTATTCCCTTACCTACCGACGTTTGCTCGAACTAGAAGTGCGATTGCTGGAAAAAGAATGGATGGGTGAGGGTGGTTTGTTTGGTCATCTCATACTACGCTAAAGGGTAACAATGGCAGAAACCAAGAATTGCTACCTTATTTGTTATGATATTCGCGATTCCAAACGCTGGCGTCAAGCATACAACTTACTTCAAGGCTACGGTGAGAGAATACAATATTCCATTTTTCGCTGTTGGCTGAGTATGCGATTGCGCGAGAAATTGCGTTGGGAATTGCAAGAAATTTTAGCACCGGAAGATAGCCTACTTCTAATTCGTTTGTCCGACCGGTGTGTTGCTGAAATACCAACCTATAACAATCCTGGTGCTTGGTCGTCTCAATGCGAATCATACCGGGTTATCTAATGCAAGCATCTTTGATTGTGAGCTTCTCTGATACGAAAACACAAACACAAAACCCCCATTCTTTCTTGCTTTTCGACTTTTGCAGGTATACAATAGGTACTTGCATAATCTTCTTTAGATTCAGAAAGCAGGCAATTCAAGGGTTTTTGAAGGGATTAACCTTCTTTTTAGAATAATTTAAGCTCAAAATTCCTCTGTTCTCTTGTCTTTCCCAATACATGCTTGTAAAATTAGCTCCATCTAGTTCTCTGGCATGAGTTTCGGCGATCGCACTGCCCAAACCTTTGATGCCGTAAGGCGTTGAGCACTGAATAAGCTCCACGAGCTCATCAGGAGCTAAAAGTCTGCCCAAACCTTTGATGCCGTAAGGCGTTGAGCACCGAGATCGGTTTTCCCGGGTTGAGGGTCCCGGGAATTTTCTGCCCAAACCTTTGATGCCGTAAGGCGTTGAGCACTTTTCAAAAAGTGAATTTAATATAGAAGTGTAGAGACTGCCCAAACCTTTGATGCCGTAAGGCGTTGAGCACCATCAAGTCTTTGCAAATTTGGCACATTCAGGAAAAATGCTGCCCAAACCTTATTGGCTTCTTGAGTCCAGCCTCTTTGATTGCTGCCCAAACCTTTGATGCCGTAAGGCGTTGAGCACTACTCAGGATGCTTTTGAAATCCTAGATATCTATTGCACAAAGGAGTGGCTTTAGTCCTCCCAGCAGCAGTCCGGTGAGAGTTAACGCACTCGAGTATTCGTTACTAAAGCACACTTGGCGCTTACTACTAACAGCGCTTGCTCCTTGCGATCGCCTACGCCATAATATTCTTTACTTAAGTTAGCACTACTGATATTATTGGGTGCGATCGCGCTATCTGAGCAGCTTGACAAGGCCACACCTACATCAGGTCGTACAGGCAGAAGGCAGAAGAGAAAAGTCTGCCCAAACCTTCCATTAAAGAGCCCTATTTTAACAGTTGTACTTTTTGCTGTTGATAACGCTCTTTGAACTGTTTTTGTTGTGTTTTATGATCCACAATGGGAGCAGGATAATCAACGGCTTGACGCTCAGAAGACGGAATTTTACCAGTAATTAAATATTCTGTATCTACAGAGCGTAATTCAGGAACCCACTGTCGGATATATTCAGCATCCGGATCGAATTTTTGTGCTTGACTGGCAGGATTGAAAATACGCACAGGCTTGGGATCCATTCCACTAGAAGCACTCCACTGCCAACCACCATTGTTAGCAGATAAGTCACCATCAATTAATTTCTGCATAAAATATTTTTCTCCCCACCGGGGATCGATGAGCAAGTCCTTGGTTAAAAAATTCGCAACAATCATGCGACAGCGGTTGTGCATCCAGCCTATTTCATTTAACTGGCGCATTGCTGCATCCACAATGGGATAGCCAGTTTTTCCTTCACACCAAGCTTGAAAATATTCTGTATTATTTTCCCAAGGGAAGTTTTTGAATGCATCGCGATAAGCACCTTCTGCTAGTTCTGGGAAGTGATACATGGCGTGTTGATAAAACTCCCGCCAAGCTAATTCCTGTTGCCAGGCGCGAATGCTGGCCTCTGCTTCCGAACTGCGGCTGTTTTCTAAAGCTTGTTGGGTAGCCTTCCAAACAGTGCGAATACCAATGGCGCCAAATTTCAAGGCTGCACTTAAACGAGATGTACCATCTGTTGCTGGAAAGTTCCGTTGTTGTTGATATTCCTCAATGGCGTGGCTGCAAAATTCCTTTAAACGTTTTTGTGCTGCGATTTCTCCTGGAGCAATGACCAGTTCTCTATCCCAGACAAATCCTAATTCTTTGGCTGAAGGTAATTCTATTACTCCAGCAGTTTTTGCTTTTTCTTTTTCTATTTCTGTCAATCCCTCTGCATGCGCGAAAGTTTCTACAGGTGTTGGCTTTGGTTTGTTACTCCAATTTTTCCAAAAAGGAGTGTAAACAGTGTAAGGTTGATTGGAGCCAGTGCAGACGTCTTCTGGAGCATGCAGCAGCTGATCCCAGTTTTTGGGAAGAAATTCAATTCCTTTTTCTTTTAACGCCTCAATGACGGTGCGATCGCGTTTTTGGGAATACGGTTCTACATCCCAATTCCAAAATACGGCTTTCGCCTTTAATGCCAAAGCTAGTCTTGGTATTGCTTGCACGGGATCGTCATGAAGTATTAGTAACTGACTGCCAGCTTGAGTATATCTTTCTTGAAGTGCCCGCAAGCAACCAATCATATATGTAACTCGCACGCTAGCAGCAACGTTATCTCTTTCCAAGATATTCGGATCCAGGCAAAATACACCCACAACCTTTGCAGTCTGCTGTCGCGCTGCAGCAAGACCTGTATTGTCACTAATGCGTAAGTCGCGGCGATGCCAAAACAAAATTAAGTCAGACATTTATTCTTTCTTTTTAGTTCACTTGTACTAGATTAAGACTAATGGTAGCAATTAGCGTCTGTCTGTCGGAAAATCTTATGTGGCACGTTATGTAACCATTTGCTGTGTAAATTCCTATTTACTAAAATTTTTTTACTAAAATTTATACATTTCAAGGTAAGGTCTTTAGTCTATCTAAGTTTTATTACAAATTGTTGTTACAAGCACTAAAGTCCTTAGTAATAGCATCTAAATGCACTAGAGCGCTCGCCACAGTCCTTACTACAGTGCTTGCTACCAATAGTGTAAAATCCCCAGAAACAGGGGAGTGTATTTGCTTTTGAATTTTGTTGTTATTTAAACCTCTTGCTTTTTACTTTCGTATATGCGAAATTCTGATTTAGGCAATTTTAAATACGGTATATCGATCGATAAATAGTATTTTATTGGTAACAGGCTTCTGCTATTGAACAGATGCTAGTTTGTTTGCACTGAACATAACGCCCGCAATTTTTGCGATCCTCGGGCTTTGTGTTTGTGCTTGTTATGGGTTTTACTTAACTCAGGAGAAACTATTATGGAATTGGATTCCTCTGCTCAACCTCAAAAACCGAAAGTCATTAAAAGCCGGAAGTACTTAATTGGTAGTCGTCGTTCATTTTTAGGTCACGCTGGAATTTTTACTGCTGCTAGTGTAGTTACGGGAGTGGTGGGTTCATCTTTCTCCTCGAGCAGCAGAAGGAACATTGTCCAAGCAAAAGAAGTTTTGCGACCACAGCAGGTTGCTAGCAACCAGTTCAACTATATCAGGTTTCGTCAGAAAGCCTTTCAAGTACGTGTAGAAGCAGCGCAAGCTAATCTACAAATTCCAATTCCACCCCATCCAACTAACGGGGATGAGGAACGTTACCCCAATAAAATTGCAACGGATACTAGGGGACTACCCCATAACCAGCGAGGTGAGGTCGATCTCAAAGCTTACGATTCTTTGATTCGAGCACTGACGACGCTCAACCCTAATGACTTTGAAAATATTATCTTGGGCGGTACTAGAAAACTGATCAATCCTCAAGGACCATTAGCAATTAGTCTGGAAGGAATCAATGCATCTCAGATAGCGGTTCCACCACCCTCGTTAGATAGTGCAGCTCGAGCAGCAGAAGCTGTGGAACTTTATTGGCAAGCTTTACTGCGGGATGTACCTTTTCACAGGTTCCAGGATGACCCAAATGTTGCTGCGGCGATCGCAGAGCTGAATAACCTTTCAGCGTTCTATGGACCCAAACAAAATGGTGTTGTCACTCCTGAAACTTTGTTTCGCGGTAGCGTCACCTATGTCGATCCCAACGATCCTTCTGGTCGGACAGCAAAACACGTCATTCCGCCAGGAGTTACAGAAGGTCCTTACATCTCCCAGTTTTTACTACAAGAAATTCCTTTTAACACCCAATTTATTTCACCCTTAATTCGCACCGCTGCAGCTGGTAAAGACAATGACTTCCTTACCAGCTACGAGGAATGGTTGCTTATTCAAAACGGCGGTAGTTCTGGTAAGTCTATCAAGTATGACTCGAAGCGTCGCTATGTATTTACTGTTCGCGATTTGGGCGAGTTAGCACATATTGGTGGGGCTTTATTTTTTGGAGCGTTCTTGATTTTAACTAATGGTATTAGCGCACCCTTGAATCCGGGGAATCCTTATATCAATTCCAAAACCCAACAAGGTTCCGCTGCAACTTTTGCACCAGCTCATTTTCAAGCCTTACTTTTGTTAGCTCCTTCCCGAGCGATCAGAGCTTCCTACTGGCAAAAGTATTACGTACACCGTACTCTCCGACCAGAAGCGTATGGTGGGTTGATACATAACAACTTTGTCAATAAGACTGAATATCCAATTCATTCTGAGGTCTTGAATTCTACAGCTGTTGCTCGTACTTTCAGTACCTTTGGTACCTATCTTTTACCTCAAGCTTATCCAGAAGCTGCTCCGTTTCATTCCTCCTACACTGGTGGTGCAGCTGCTATTGCTGGTGTTCAAGCTACTTTGTTAAAAGCATTCTTTGATGAAAATTTTGTCATTCCCAATCCGGTGGAACCAGATCCCAACGATCCTACGAAAGTTATTCCCTACAGCGGTCCTCCACTCACTGTCGGTGGTGAATTGAACAAACTTGCAACTAATTACGCCATTGGTCGCGGTCATGGTGGTATTCACTGGCGCTCGGATGGTGCTGCTGCTCTGGCGTTGGGAGAGGAAGTTGCTATCAGCATCCTGAAAGACGAAAGGCTAGGGTATAACGAAAAATTTGATGGTTTTACATTTACCAAGTTTGACGGTACAAAAATTACTGTCTAAAGCTTAACTGAGTAAGAGTTTTCCTTCTCAAGGCGGTAATCGTATTAGATTACCGTATTTTCACTAACAGAATTTAAAATTTAGTAACTGTGATATTAATGCCCGAATCTAGTTGTTTGGGAGGTCTAAAATAATCCATGGACTGGGTATCTTCAAAGGTAGGATTATTTTTTTCCTTTTCGCATTCTTTTAAAATCCGAGCTGGATCTTTGATTAATTCAATAACATTTTGACATTCTCGCTGACGTATTACTGAAATTGAAAGTCCAAGTGGTTGTAGGTGATTTTTTTGATTAATAAAACCCCAATTACTGTTAATTGTGGCTGGTTTGGTTGTTAAAAAAGTAGCGCGATCGCCAGAAACTTCCCAAGGTACAACATTTGCTGGTTGAGCAGATGTCCTTATTTCACTCAATGTACAAATTATAACTACCAAAGGCAAAAGCCAGGATTTCATCGGTTAAATCTCTCAGACTCAATTGCATACTGCCATCTATTTTGGCTTCTAAAACTTGCAAGCGCATCCGCACATATAATGCACCTAATAGTTAGATACCCATAAATTCCGTATACTTTGTTTGCTAAACGCTTGTCTTGTCCTTGCGGTTATGCAATCATATCTAGTTATACACCGATAAATCTATCAATAAACCGTATTTTGCCGGCGAAAGCGGATGTGCGAGCAGGTAACTCGTTTATTGTTATTTGACAAAGAATCTATGGTTGCAACGGTTGAATCTTACTCCTTCAATATTTTCCGCCGCTTGAGCTTGGTTTTAGTACCAGGATTGTTCACCTTAGCAACTTCGTTGACGTTAGTCAGTTGTGCGCAAAAAAGTCAAAAAGTAGAGAATCAATCTTCAGGTGGCAACGTTGTTGCAAGCACCAATATACCTGGAATTAAAACGAAAGTATTGCGCATGGGGTATCAGCAAGCAGGGGATTTGGTGAGGATCTCAAAAGTTTTGGAAAAGCGCTTGGAACCTTTAGGCATTAAAGTAGAGTGGGCGCAATTTGCCCAGGGTCCGCAGTTAATGGAAGCCATGAATGTTGGCAAAATCGATTTGGGTTCTGTGGGGGAAACTCCTCCGATTTTCGCTCAAGCTGCTGGTGCTCAGATTGCTTATATTGTTGGTCGACGCAGAACAGAAAAGACCGGTCAGGGAAGTGCGATCGTTGTTCCACCAAATTCTGCCATCAAGACGGTCAAGGATATTAAAGGACAAAAAGTTGTCTTCCAAAAAGCTTCTGCATCTCACTATTTTATTCTTAGAGCCTTGGAAGATGCAGGTTTGAAATATAGCGATATTCAAGTTTTGAGCATACCTAATGTAGAAGCTGCGAGTGCATTTTTAGAAGGAAAAATTCCCGTTTGGGTAACTGGCGATCCTCATTTAGCCCGGGCTGAAAAATTAGGTAAAGCAAAAATTATTAGAACTGCTCAAGGGTTGGATTCACCTGGTGGATATTATATTGCTACCAAACAATTTGCTATTGATAATCCTGGGTTGCTACGCATTGCGATCGAAGAGATTGATAAAATTGAGCGCTGGGCCGAAGCGCATCCCAAGGAAACCGCAAAGTTAATAGCACCCTATCAGAAACTTCCTGCAGATGTGATGGACTTGGTTATTAGTCGCCGCAGTTATGGACTGAGAGCTATTTCCCCTGAATTGATCCAAGAGCAACAGCGAATTGCGGATTACTTTTATAAAAATGGTTTGCTTCCCAAACCTATCAATGTTCGCGAAGCGATGCTGACACCCGAGCAATACGCAGCAATTACTCCTGCAACCATTAGTCAAAAATAGCGCAGGGTTTGGGCGCCATTCCATAACTTTGAAACTTGAGGAGTTAGATTTTATGCCACTTACAAATTCAACGATGGTTCCTTTGAGTACTTTAGCACCGGATTTTCATCTTCCGGATGTGGTTACGGGTCAAACGATTTCCCTTTCTGACTTTGCAAGCAAAAAGGCTTTGCTGGTGATTTTTCTCAGTCGCCATTGTCCCTACGTGCAGCACATTAAGTTTGAATTGGCGAAACTGGGCCAGGATTATAGCGATCGCGATATTGGTATTATCGCCATTAGTGCTAACGATGCCAATGCCTATCCCGAAGACAGGCCGGAGTCACTTCGAGTTTTTGCACAAGAATTGAAGCTGTCCTTTCCTTTGCTTTATGACGAAAGCCAACAAACAGCTAAAGACTTTTTTGCCGCTTGTACTCCAGACTTTTTCTTGTTTGATAGCAACCGCAAGCTCGTCTATCGCGGACAACTAGACGATAGTCGTCCTCACAACGGTATACCTGTGACTGGGAAGGACTTACGAGCGGCGATCGCAGCTGTTTTAACAGACCAAATTGTTGCTTGGAATCAAAAACCTAGTACTGGCTGCAACATCAAGTGGAAACCAGGAAATGAACCTGTATACTACAAAAGTTCTACAGGTGTTGTCCGGTAATTGATCTTGGGTTTTTGGGTATAGTATTCAACCTTGCTGCAACTTAGCAGCTAATTTCCCCTGTCACTTTTACTGGTTCTTGTCCAAACTTCATTAATTCATAAAGGTCTGAGGCATATAAATCTTCATGACCTGGTTCGTCTGTTTCGCTTGTTGCTACAATTGGATCGCCGTAAGCTTTAGTTTTACCTACTAGTAAAAGCTTTTTACCTGCACATTCTCCAATCAATTTAAACTGATGGTCGGGGAAAAAATCTACATCAGTAAAGAAAGCACGATTTGTAATTGGCATTTTCCCTCCTAAATTTACTATGCAATAGGCTGCTTGTCAAAAATACTTATACTTTGAGAGGTTATTTTTTTAACTTTACCTGCAGGAGTGCTTCAATTTGTCATGGTCCTAGCCTTTGTAGTTTTGTAGCGGTTGTTGAGGTGGGTTAGCTAGGAGACCGCAAGGTACTCCTTCCAAAGCCGACGGAGTTAGCTGACGGGCTAAGACTGGAAGGTGTCTTTCCCTGTGCGGGATTCGCCCCTGGGGGTTGGTTCCTCCGCTTCTGTTCCAGCTATGTGTGGTTTTTCTTTAGTAGTGTCTGCTGCTGGATTGAATTAGGCTGTGAATACCCACTTATACTAATAAACATATCCCCAGACGTTGAAACAGTCAATAAGTCACTATTCTATTCTTTGTTTAAGTTCCTAACATTTGCAATTTGTGTAAAGTTGCATAAAGTCCGCCTTGTTGCAGCAGCTGTTCGTGACTTCCCTGTTCGATGAGTTCACCGCGTTTGAGTACGAAAATGCGATCTACGTTGCGGATCGTGGAGAGGCGGTGAGCGATAATAATTGCAGTGCGTCCTACCAACAGCTTGTTTAAAGCTTCTTGAATCAAGGCTTCTGTTCCGACGTCCAGGTTAGCGGTGGCTTCATCGAGGATGAGAATTTGGGGATTGCGAATAGCAGCGCGGGCGAAGGCTAAAAGTTGTTTTTGACCGCTAGAAAGATTGGTACCTCGTTCTCGCAGTTGGGTGTGGTATTTTTCGGGAAGTTGTTCGATAAACTGAGCGATATTAGTTTTTTCGGCTGCTTGTTGAATTTCTGCAAAGGTGTATCCATCTCCCAAGCTAATGTTGCTTTTGACATCGCCAGCGAATAAAAAAGCTTCCTGTAGAATTACTGCCATATATCGCCGCAATTGTGCTTGGGGTATTTCTCGGATATCTATACCGTCGATGAGAATGCGTCCTTTGTTGGGTTCGTACAGGCGACACAAAAGGCGAATAATTGTACTTTTTCCAGCGCCGGTGGGGCCTACTAACGCTACTTTTTCACCTGGATGGATGGTAAAGTCTAGATCTTTGATGACATATTCACCATCATTTTTATAGGAGAACCATACATGTTCGAATTTAATTTCTCCTGATTGAGGGTGGGAATTTTCGCCAGCGGACTTAAGATTTTCTGCTATTTCGTCGATGTAGCCAAATCGAGAATCGAAAATTGAGATTCTGGGGTGGGAGCGATCGCGTATTTCTATTGGTTCGTCTAAGATATCGGTGACGCGTTCTATGGCTGTAAAACCTGCTTGAATGACTGTAAATTTTTCTGCAAACTGCTGTAGAGGTTGGAACAATCGCTCTGCATATAAAATAAATGCAGATAAAGTTCCAAAAGTCAAGCTTTTTTGTAAAAGTAAATAACCGCCAATCAAAAGAACGCCAGCAACAGCAACCAAGGAAACCCATTCTAGAGTGGCAGAAACAGCAGATTCGTGAAAGATGGTTTTATCTATTTGTTTGATATAGTTTCGGTTAGTTTGGCGAAACAGCTCGGCATTAAATTTTTCTCTTCGAAATAATTGCACCACATTGATGCCAACAATATTTTCTTGCAATTGGGAGTTGAGTGCTGAAAGTTCCTCTCTAGCTTTATAGTTGGCTTGGCGATACTGCTGCTGAAAGTAAATAATTAATGCCGATACTGGTAGTAGCATTACAAGCAGCAACAAAGCCAGCTGCCACTGGATAGAAAACATAAAGCCGAGGATCACCAGGATAGAAAACAAATCTGAGACAATGCCAATGGCTCCGGTGGAAAATACATCTCCCAATACTTCCACATCGCTGGTGAGTCTGGTAATTAATTTACCTACAGGCGTGCGGTCAAAAAAACGTATAGCCAAAGATGTCACGTGATTGAATAATTCTTGGCGAATATCGGCGGTAATTTTTTGTCCTACTTTTTGTACCAAGTAGCCTTGAACTCCGGTCAAAAGCAGCCGTACCGTTACTGTTAAGATTAACGATACTTCCAAAACTTGCAAACCCTGCCAAAAGGAAAGACGGCGGAGAAACTCGTAGGTACTTGGTTCTTTGCGAATCAAGGAAATAACTTGTCCGACTAGAAATGGTTGCAGGGCGTTAGCCACGGACATGGGTACAAGCAGCAACATGGCCAGCGCCAGTAATTTTTGATGACGGCGGGCGTAGGGTGCTAAACGTAAAAATAACCGCCAGTCATTTTCACGCCGACGGTACCTTAGGTGGGATGGTGTTTGTGGGTTGGAGATGCTAGGCATAAAAAAATTATATTAATTTTTACAATTTCAGAAAAATAAATTGTCTGATTTGCAACTAAAGGATAAATAGCGATCCTTGTCTATAAAAACAGGTTTTCCACCTTGGTTGAGAGATTCTGTGATGGCGGCGAGGATTTGCACTAATTGTGTTCCTATCCAACCAGATGAAATCAAGCAAGGGGTATTGTTACGGACGCAGTCTACAAAGCGATCGCAAACTCGTTTTAAAGGTTCGGTTGTTGTTATTGGTAGTATTTGTTGTTTTTGGTTTGTAGGAACAAATTGGTTTCCTTGCACTTCGAGTTCACCGTGCAGTAGAGTTAAAGGTGATGCTGGTGACATTTCATCAAAAACTAAGCTGCCACGAGTGCCTACCACCGTCAAACGTCGCTGCTTGTCAGGGTTGAGCCAGCACAGGTGAATATAAGCTTGAAAACCGTTACCGTAAGTTAAAGTTACCCATACTAAATCCAATTGGGGTAAGCAAAGAAGGTGTGCTGCTTTTGTTTGCAGCCATGCTCTACCTGTTGCTTGGACGCTTACAGGTATCTGTCCCAACCAGCTGTTGAAGATAGCAAGATCGTGAACGGCTAAATCCCAAAGCACGTCTACATCTTGACGAACTGGCCCTAAATGGGTACGACAAGCATAGCCGTAGCGCAAATCACCTAGTTTTCCTGTTCTTACTATAGCTTGCCCTTGTTCCACTGCTGGGTGAAATAAATAAGTGTGGTCTACCACGAGCTGGCGTTTTTGTTTTTGTGCAAGTTGACACAATTTCCGGCATTCTTCGGGATTGAGAGTTAAGGGTTTTTCTGCTAAAACGTGGTATCCCAAATTCAAGGCGTCAGCAATCAAAGGGTAATGGGTATGTACTGGGGTAGCAATGACTACCGCTTCTAGATTTTTTACTTGCTTTAATCTTTGCCACTGAGTTGTTAGCAATACATTTTCATCCAATTGATACTGTCGTTTGACAGTTTGCAAAGTGTCTGCGTTTAGATCTACTAAAGCTACTATTTTTACTTGCGAATGCGCTAAAAAATTTCGCAGCAAATTTACGCCCCACCGTCCGATTCCGACGATAGCCAGTTGTATTCGATCGCTCATTGGTTCCAACTTTCAAGTATAGTTTTCGTCACGAAAATGACGAAGGAATACTAACTGATTATCAACTTATTCATTCTCTCGTGAGTTCAGTATTTTCTTGGCTATCTAAAGTTAAGAAAGCAACTTTTGCTGCTGCTTGTTCGGCGGCTTTGATAGAGCGTCCCTTTCCTTCACCAAGTTTTTGTCCGTGCAACCAAACTTCGGCAAGGAAACGTTCTTGATGAGTTGGTGGTTGACTGATTTCTACAACTTTATATTCGGGTAAAACTTTAAAGTTGGCTTGGGTCCATTCTTGCAAAGCAGCTTTGTAGTTGAGTTTGGCTGGATCGAGGCGAATTTCTGCTGCTAATTGTTTAAAGTGAGGATCTAGCCACGGACGAATTAAATCCAAGTTATTAGTACTGAGGTAAAGTGCTCCTAAAACTGCTTCAAAGGCATCTGCTAGGCGTGATTGTTGACCGGCTTTGTCGAAGGTGGCACTACCAGCTACAAGCAAGTATAGTTCTAATCCATAAGAGCGAGCTAGCTGGGCAAGCACGCGATCGCTCACCAGTACTGAACGAATTGCTGCATATTCTCCCACCGAACAATGGGGGTAGTTCTCCCACAAGACAATTGCTGCCACCAAGCGGACGACTGCATCTCCTACAAACTCTAGATGCTCGTAATTTGCTGACTCGGAAACAGTGGGATGGGTCAGGGCTAAATCTAGCAATTGCCATTTAATCGGTGCTTTGGTTGGCAAACCTAATTTTTTGACTAAGTTTTCAAGTTGTCTTTGACGGCGGGGATAAGCTAGAGTCATTAGTTCTTAGCCAACGGTTAGCAATGATTGGTTACTTGCCATTCACTAAATAAAAGGCGAACGGTAAGCCAAATAACGCCCAAACTACCTATCATATCAGTTTACTGACAATTTGTTTGGCTTATGTGCGTGGGACTGACCGGAATTATTGATAGTAAGGAAGAGAGTTGGACATAAGCCGGGTTCTGTTCTCTTTGTGCAAGAGGGCGGTTATCTATCTGGGACGTTTGTTACCAAACGCCTCTAGCGGCTTGTGTGTTGTGCGGAACCGGTAAAAGACCAACCGTGGTTCCTTTGCCTTGCTCCCAACCGGGGTTTACCGAGCCAGCGCCTCTCGACGCTGCTGGTGCGCTCTTACCGCACCTTTGCACCCTTACCTGTGACGGATGCTTTTGTTTTTGCATCCATCCATCGGCGGTATGTTTCTGTGGCACTTTCCTCGCGATCGCTCGCACTGGGCGTTACCCAGCAGGTTTGGTCTTTCGGGAGCCCGGACTTTCCTCAAACCAGCTTGTTATAACGCTGGTCTGCAACCGCCTGCGCCAACTCTCTTCTTAATATCTAGTTTAGTCTTGCAAAGCGGTATCAACATTTATCGTTTTTTATTCCAAGGAAGAGCATACCACCAAGGTAGTTTTTTAATGGTGAAGGGACAGTTCACAATACACATGGGAGGTTTATCTTCACCTGGAACCAAACCGACACGCAGCTCGGATATCCTCAGTACTAGTTGTAGTGAAAATTTTAATTCTATTTTCCCGCTCATAAAGTTTTTGAATAAAGCTTTTTGTCCTTTTTCCAAAGCGCTGATATTAATTAAAGGCGTGTTGACTTTGTAGGTTCCGCTGGTGGCATCCAGTTGGAAAACGTCTTCTGCTGTGACCGCTACTGAAAGAGTTTTGTTTGGGGCTATGAGGCTGGGACTTTGGGGAACGGCTAAATCGCGAGTTAAGTCTGGTGATTTGCGAATGACTCGTCGAGATTGTTTATTGTAATCAACAACTAAAGAGCAATTGTCCCAATCGACATATATGGCTAAGTTTTGTGATTTATTTTCTATACTGACAGATAATTCTTTTAATTCGTTTAAATCGTAGGCAGGATTGAGTTTAAAGGAAATTCCAATGTCATTTTGGAGATTTTTTTCCCGGAGCTGTTCCTCAACTGCTGCTCGCTCAAAATTAAATTTTATTTTATCATCAATCGAATCAATCATGCGATTGAAAGTATAACTAATGCCAATAATATATAGCGTTAAAACTATTAAGTTACTGCCATTGTCCCTTGTGACCATTTATATATGCTCCAGAATGAAACTAATCATCGAGAGTGGAAGTATTTTCCAACCAACCTTTTTGCCAGAAAAAGAATAATAAACCAGCAGCAATTACCGCCATAACTGCCAAACAAGCTGGATAACCCCAATACCAATTCAACTCTGGCATATTCCAGGGTGATTTTTCTGTATTGAAGTTCATGCCATAAATACCAGCAATAAATGTTAGAGGAATAAAAATAGAGGAAATGACGGTTAGTAATTTCATAACTTCATTCATTTTGTTGCTCACGGCGGAAAGATATACATCCATCAAACCAGATGCTAATTCTCGATAAGTTTCCACCATATCCATAACTTGGACTGCATGATCGTAACAATCGCGCAGATAAATTCGTACTTCCTCGCTAATTAATTTGTTTCCATCTTGGATGAGGGAATGAATTGCATTGCGTTCTGGCCAGATAGCGCGACGCAATTGCAGCAATTCTCGCCGGACTTGATATATTTTTAGGAGAGTTCTGCGGGTAGGTTTAAGTATTACTTCTTCCTCCAAGTCTTCAATAAATTCGCCGTAATCTTCTAGGACGGGGAAAAACCCGTCAATGATGGCATCTAACAGAGTATAAGCTAAATAATCTGGTCCGTGTTTGCGAATGCTCCCCTTGTTTTTGAAAATGCGCGATCGCACTGCTTCAAAGCAATCTCGTTCTGGTTCTTCTTGCACTGTGAGCAAATAGTGTTTTCCCAAAACTAAACTCACTTGCTCGCTGTGAAAACCATGGTTTTTTTCTTTTGGCATGACCATGCGAGCAATAATTACTAATTGGTCTTCATAATCTTCTATTTTGGGACGTTCTGGAACATTGACTATGTCTTCTAGTACTAAAGGATGTAAATTAAAAACTTTACCCAGTCTTTGCAAAATATCTTCACTACCCAAACCGGATACATCGACCCAGGATACTGACTCGGTATCCAAATAAGCAGCGCACTCTTCTGGAGTTGCAAGCTGTCGGCGGATGGCATTATTTTGGTCGTAGTCTATTAACTCAATTACCGGAGGTGGTGCATCTGCGTCTACGATCAAAGTACCTGGTAGAGTTCCGGGATGATGGTAGAAGTCTTCTGTATCTGACTGTGGCTTAATGACTGTTGAAGACATGCGACGCATTTTGTTGAACATGCATTTGTACCTGGGGTTTGCAATTAATCCGTTGGCTTTAACTTTTTTCGATCAAAGCACGCTCGCTAAAATGAAACAACCTTTGGTGTGATATTTTTTTGCCGGCGGTGGTAAGAAATAATTTATACTTACTTTTGCTTTAGTATTAGCGCCTTAGCGGTTATCAAATCATCTTCAGGATAAATTCTTTTGTAACTATATACATAGCTACAGCAATAATCAGAAAACCAAAACCAATTTCTAGTTGCTTGGGTTGGGTGAATTGTGTGATGTACGCACCAGTGATGGTGCCGACGCTAGCAGCTACAGTTAAAAGTATCATTAAATTCAAATCTATAGAAACGTTACCAAAGTAACCGGCAAAACCGGTGACTGATTTGAAGGCAATAATTAGCAGTGATGTACCTACAGCTTGTTTTATAGGTGTTTGGCCTAATAAAACTAAAGTGGGAATAATCAAAAAACCGCCTCCAATGCCAACGAATCCGGTTAAAATGCCAACTCCCAATCCTTCTGTTGGTATGATTAACCATCGATAATTGTTGTGGCGATCGCTAGGATCTAATTCCTGACCGTGGTTGCGCATCATAAAGATAGCAGCTGCTATCATAACGCTGGCAAAAGCAAATAATTGCAATTGGGATGAAATAATAGGAAGGGAGGCAATTCGTGCACCTAGATAGGTACCCAACATAGCAGTAGGAGAAAATAAAACAGCGGTTTGGAAATTGATGTTGCCTTGTTGCCAGTGAGGAATAACGCCGATTAAACTTACCACTCCTACTATTAATAGACTCATCGCTATAGCCGATTTGGGCGGTACATCTAAGATGTAAATTAAAATTGGTACTGCTAAAACCGAGCCGCCGCTTCCAATTAATCCCAAGCCAATACCAATACAAATTGCTAGAAAGCTTCCCCAAATTAAATCCATAATTTGACCTAGATCTTCAGCGAGAAATTAATTCGGTAAATTAAAAAGTAGTGAGTTGGTCGGACATGAATAAAAGGATACTTGAAAAAAATGGCGAATATAATTTACTGCTACACGAGCAGGAAAAATTAAGAGTTTGAGAATTTGGCGTTTCGCCGCCAGAGTAGGGTAGGGCTGGTAATAATTTAGACTGAAGTGTTAGGATTTTGAAGCTCGAGGAATGAATATTAATGTCGGATTTACCATTTGACCGAGAAAAAGCGAGGCTAGCAGCGTTAGCTCAGTATCAGATCCTTGATACAGAACCGGAAGCAGCTTTCGATCATCTTGTGGAATTAGGGGCTATTGTTTGCGGTACGCCTATAGCTTGTATTAATTTTTTAGATGAAAAGCGTCAATGGTTAAAGGCAAAAATTGGTTGGGATTTTGCACAATTACCGCACGAAATCGGAGTGTGTCCCGTTTGCATTCAGCAGAATGGTGTTTTCATTGTTCCTGACTTATTAGCAGATCCGCGGTGGTCGAAAAATGCAATAGTGACCTCTCCTTTTGAGGTGCGATTTTATGCTGGTGTACCGTTATTTGGGTTCGAGGGACAGGCGATCGCCACTTTCTGCGTTATGGACCGACAACCCCGACAGCTAAGCGCGCAGCAGATAGCAGCTTTGCAAATTTTGGGGAAGCAGGTGATGCAGCTTTTGGAAATGCGGCGAGTTCTGCATCGGGAACAACGACTGTGGTTGGCTTTGAAAGCTTGCAACACGGGTATTTGGGACTGGGATGTCTTGACAAACCAAATTAGTTGGTCTGAAAATAGCCAAGGCTTATTTGGTGTAACTTCCGAGTTATCTAGCAGCACTCGCGAAGCTTTTTTAGCTTTGATTTATCCCGAAGATCGAAAACGAGTTGCGGATGCGCTGGATTGTTGTTTGAAGCAGAAAACAGACCTTGAGGTGGAATTTCGAATTGTTTGGCGCGATCGCAGCATTCGCTGGTTGGTGTTGCAAGGAAAAGTATTTGATAAAAGCAGCGCCAGGAGGCCCGTTCGCATTACCGGGATTGTTCAAGATATTAGCGATCGCAAGCAAGCACAACTAGCGTTGCGCCAAAGTGAAGAAAGATTGCAGTTAGTGATTGATGCTATCGACGATGCGATTTGGGATTGGGATATTGTTTCTGATAAATGCTTTTGCTCGCAACGGTTTTACCAATTTCTCGGTTTGCCACCACAAGAAGAACAAACAGTTTTTTATGAATTTTTCCTACAACTAATCCACCCTCAAGACCAAAAACGATTTGCAAAGTTGCTGTCTCAACATTTAGATTTCAACCAACCTTGTCAAATGGAATTGCGTTTGGGTCGGGGAGACGGCGCTTACAATTGGTTTTTACTCAGAGGAAAGGCCATTCGGGATGCTTGGGGACGTCCGATTCGCATGCTGGGAAGTTTGAGCGATATTGGCGAGCGCAAACAAGCTGAGGAAGAATTAAGGCAACAGAACCAGCGATCGCAATTGTTGGCGGAAATTACCTTGAAGATCCGTCAATCGTTGCGAACTGAAGAAATTCTCCAAACTACAGTTACAGAAATTCAAAAATTGCTTGGTGCAGATCGAGTATTAATTTTTCAATTATGGAATGACGGTTCGGGAACGGTGGTTCAGGAGGCTGTAGTACCGGGGTGTAGTTCTATTTTGGCACAAAAGCTGTTTGAGCCTTGTTTTCATCAAGACTATCAACAAGCATACCGCGAAGGAAGAATTCATGTTATTTCCGACCTTGCTAAGGCGAACATCCATCCTTGTCACAAAGAATTTTTGGAAAAATTAAGTGTCAAAGCACACATAGTTGTGCCGATTATTTTGAGAGATGCCCTTTGGGGTTTGCTGATTGCCCAGCAGTGTTTGTATCCGCGAAACTGGAGTTATTTTGAAATAGACTTGTTGCAACAGCTGGCAAATCAAATTGGCATTGCTTTGTCTCAAGCTCAACTTTTAGAGCAAGAAATGCGCCAGCGAGAAGAATTAGCTCGTTCTAATATAGAGTTGGAACAGTTTGCCTATGTTGCTTCCCACGATTTGCAGGAACCATTGCGGATGGTAATAAGTTATCTGCAATTGCTGGAGAAAAAATACAAAAGCCAGCTCGATCGCAAGGCAGATGAATTTATTGCTTATGCTGTAGATGGTGCAAGTCGGATGCAAATTCTGATTAATGACTTGTTGCGCTTTTCCCGGGTGAGTACCCGAGCTCAACCTTTTGAAACTGTTGATTGCAATACTGTTTTGCAGCGAGCGATCGCCAATCTCAAAATAGCCATAGCTGAAAGCGGCGCAGTTATCACCAAAAGTGAATCTTTACCCCAAGTTATCGGCGATGCCACACAACTTACCCAGCTATTTCAAAATTTGATTAGTAATGCGATTAAATTTCGCTCTCGCGAGCTCGCTTTGCACATTGAGATTGGAGTCAGGTGGGTAGAGACTAGGGGGCAAAAGACGCCAGAAGGTACGAGTCATATAAGTGATTTAACTAGTAGCAGTTGTTCTGTTTTTTACCCTGAGTGGCTGTTTTGGGTACGGGATAACGGTATTGGCATCGAGCCGCAGTATCGCGATCGCATTTTTGTTATCTTTCAGCGTTTGCACGCTCGGGGAAAGTACGCCGGTACTGGCATTGGCTTGGCTATTTGCAAGAAAATTGTTGAACGCCACGGCGGGCGCATCTGGGTAGAGTCGCAACTTGGCCAAGGTGCCACCTTTTACTTCACGATTCCAGATAAAATCGGTACGCCGTCGTAAATACTTTCCGTTAATATCATGCCTATTGAGATTTTGTTAATAGAAGATAATCCTGGTGATGTAGAATTAACTAAAATAGCCTTGGAAGATAGCAAAATCTCCGTTAACTTGAGTGTGGTTGAGGATGGTGTGGAGGCGATCGCGTTTTTGCGCAAACAAGGTAACTATGCCAATGCTCCCCATCCTGACATTATTTTACTGGACTTAAACTTGCCTAAAAAAGACGGTATTGAAGTTCTCTCAGAAATTAAAGCCGATGAATTTCTCCGACGTATCCCTGTAGTAGTTTTAACAACTTCTCAAGCGGAGGAAGACGTTCTCAAAGCCTATAATCTTGCTGCTAATTGCTATATTAACAAGCCCGTTGACTTCGATCAGTTTGTTAAAATTGTACAATCGATAGAAAATTTCTGGTTTACCATTGTCAAACTGCCACCGGAGGGAAAAATAAAAGAGGAACAGCGGCAAGGAAACGACCAGACAAGGGAATAAAAAGAGTAACAGGCTACCACGACAACTCTTAATGAATGACTCCCATGGCAGAACAACCGATTCAAGTTTTATTGGTTGAAGACAATCCCGCAGATGTTCGTTTGTGGCAAGAATTACTGTGGGATGTCACTTCTGCACAGTTTCAATTAATACCTGTCGAAAGACTGGACGAGGCAATGGAGGTGCTCAAACAACAACGTTTTGATGTGATTTTGTTGGATCTCTCCTTGCCAGATAGCCAGGGTTTGGAAACTTTTGTGAAAATGCACTTGCAAGCGCCGGCTATACCGATTATTGTTTTGACGGGTTTAGACGATGAAAGTTTGGCTACCAAAGCGGTTCAAGAGGGAGCGCAAGATTATCTAGTCAAAGGCCAGGTTAACGGAGACTTGCTGGTGCGCTGCATGCGCTATGCCATTGAGCGACAAAGAGCAGAGGAAGCACTGCGCCAAAGCGAGGAGAGATTTCGAGTTGCTCTCAAAAATTCTCCCATTGTTGTTTCTACTCAGGACAAAGAACTGATTTATACCTGGGTTTACAACAGCTCGCCGGGACTGACAAAAGAAGACAGGGAAATAGTAGGCAAGCGAGACTTGGATCTGTTGAATTGGGAAGAAGGGCAACGTTTGACAGATATAAAAAAACGGGTGCTTTTAACTGGTACGGGTACTCGAGAGGAAGTATCAATAACCACAGCACAAGGGCGCCGCTATTACGACTTGACGGTAGAACCACTGCGCAACGAGGCGCAAGAAGTGGTGGGAATTACCTGTGCCAGTATTGATATTAGCGATCGCAAACTTGCGGAAGAAAAAATTCGCGAACAAGCAGCATTGCTGGATGTAACCGCAGATGCGATTTTCGTGCGAGATTTGGAAAACAGAATTATCTTTTGGAACAAAGGAGCTGAAAATTTATACGGTTGGCGTTCGGAAGAAGTTTACGGTCAAGACGCGACGCAACTTCTGTATAAAGATGAACCGCCATCAGAAGTGGGAACAGCAATGTTAACGGTAATGAGTAAAGGTCAGTGGCAAGGCGAGTTAACTAAAGTGACTAAAAGTGGTAAAGAAGTGTTAGTTGCCAGCCGATGGACTTTGGTATGTAATGAAGATCACTCTCCCAAATCTATTCTGACCGTCGATACTGACATTACCGAGAAAAAACAGCTTGAAACCCAAGTATTTCGCACCCAACGCTTAGAAAGTATCGGTACCCTTGCTAGCGGTATAGCCCACGACCTCAACAATATTCTCACACCAATTTTGGCTGTAGCTCAACTGCTACCGCTCAAATTCCCCGACTTGGACTCGGAACACCAACATCTGCTGGAAATCCTAGAAGACAGTGCAAGACGCGGAGCAGATTTAGTCAAGCAGGTTTTGTCTTTTGCGCGGGGAGTGGAAGGTAAGCGCATGACTTTGCAACCCAAGCATTTGATCAAGGAAGTGGTCAAGATTGTCAAACAAACCTTCCCCAAATCGATTGAAGTTTTTATGGATGTACCAAAAGATCTGTGGACTGTTTGTGGAGACAGCACGCAACTGCACCAGGTGTTGATGAATCTTTGTGTTAACGCTCGCGATGCTATGCCTTATGGCGGTTGCTTGACGATTTCTGCGGAAAATTTGGCGGTTGATGAAAATTATGCCCGCATGCATTTAGAAGCTAAAGTTGGTCCTTATACAGTGATTACCGTCACCGATACTGGCGTTGGTATTGCGCCGGAAATTTTAGAGAGAATTTTCGAGCCGTTTTTCACTACAAAAGAACTTGGTAAAGGTACGGGTTTGGGACTTTCTACAGCGATCGGCATTGTCAAAAGTCATGGTGGATTTGTGAATGTCTATAGTGAGGTAGGGCGCGGTACTAGCTTTAAGGTGTATTTACCAGCAGTACAGGAAACAGAAGTACAGTTAACCCAAGAGTTGGAACCGCTGAGTGGTAAGGGAGAATTAATTTTGGTTGTGGATGATGAACCTGGAATTCAGGAGATTACTAAGACTTCGCTGGAGGCTTATAATTACAAAACGCTAATAGCAAGTGATGGCATTGAGGCGATCGCGCTCTACGCCCAAAATCGACATCAAATTAGTGCCGTACTTATGGATATGATGCTGCCATCACTGGATGGTATCACCGCTATTCGTACCTTGCAAAAAATCGATCCCAAAGTCAAAATCATCGCTACTAGCGGTTTGATGTCCAGCAGTAAATTAACGGAAGCATCTGGTGCTGGTGCTAAAGTTTTTTTGGCCAAACCCTACACTGTCAAGGAATTGTTGTTGACCTTACAAAAGGTGCTTGACCTTTGTGCTTGATGGTTCAGAAACAATTACAATGAACTTAGCGCGTTCTTGGTTGGGAAAGTGTCTGATTCTGTGTCCATCGGCGATCGCTATCTGGCCTTGATCGATGAAATTATCGCTTTTATTCTCAAAGGCAAAGTTAGTTCCGCCGACCAGGTCTATCAAATGTTGCTTAACCAAGTAACGGTGGAAACGGGAGAAATTTTTGAGCTAGCGTTGAGCGATCGCCTTAACAGCATCCAGCAGCAAGCAGACACGGAAGCAGACGAGTTCAAAAAAGCAAAAGCCAGCCGCACTCTCAAGGCAATGCAGACTATCCAAAATCAATGGCGTCGCCTGCAACAGCAAAACCAAGCTGCACAAGCAACTGTCACTGCTATTCAAGAAATTACAAAAGCTCCTGCTACACAACGCTTGGCGGCTTTGTTGCGCCACATCGATCCCAACCGCAAAAATCCCTTACACGGACAACAGCTGCAACAACTATCAAAATCTTTACAGCAATTTGCCCAAGCAGATGAAGAGTTTGAGGAAATCGCCACCGGTGTCGCTCGCGGTCTGGTTGCTTGGCAACAACTGCAAACTTGTTTGGTTAGCTGGATGTACGAACAAAGTCCCAATTCCTTGGGATTTGGCGGTGTATCAGCAAAGAGGGAGCCTTGGGTAACTTGGGCCAAGCACGCAAACAACGAGTTTTGCCAAGCCTTGTTTCACACTTTGGCGATGGAAAAATCGATGGCAGAATTTGTGCAACAGCAGCGCGGTTTTCACCTCAGTGACTGGGTGGAATTAACATTAATTTTACAATACTTGCAACAAGGGTTAGTTCGCTGGTTTGACCAACAACCATACAACGTTAAAGCCGGCTCCAAGCTATCTATTTCTACTTTTTTGACTTTTGCGGTGATTTGGAGCCAACTGGCTAATGCTTTTGGTTTGGGTACTGTTTACGGGGACGCAGCGGCGCAGGTAATGTTACAAATATTACGAAATTTTGCTCAAAAACAGTATTTTCCCCTATACGGCGGCATTTTTGCTTCCTTTGCTGGTAATTATCTGGCAGATGCGCTAAATTACCTAGACGAACCGCTGCGCCAGGTGGAAGGAACGCAAGAAAAAGCACGAATACTGACTATCTTAGGTTATTCTCAACGAGCACTGGGACAGTACGAACGCTCGATGGATTTTCACCAGCAAGCGCTGGAAATTGCACGCCGTGCAGGCGATCGCGCTTGTGAAATTGCCAATTTCAACCATCTTAGCCGTACCTGCGTTGCCCAACAAAACTATGCTCGAGCGATCGATTACAGTCAAAGGGCATTAATTCTCAGCAGACAATGCGGTAACAGCACCGCACAAGCTTATGCCTTGGCGAATCTGGGCTACAGCGAAGTGATGCAGGCCCGGCAGCTGCAACAATTAGAACCAGAAACCTACGAAACGGCAATTAACTATTTGCAACAAGGCTTGCGACTTTTAGAACAACTTGGCGACGTGCAAGGTAAAGCCTTATGCTTGAGTAGTTTGGGCATTGCTTACACTGTTATCAAACAACCACAAAAGGCGATTGAATGCTTAGAAGAAGGTTTCAAAGCAGCGCAAGTTGCTGGGGATTTGTATTTGCAAGGGTTAAATTTAGCAACTTTAGGTGAAGCAAATTATGACCTGGGTAATTTTGAAAGAGCAATTTACACTGGTGGTTTGGGAATGTATCTATTAAACCAAATTACTTCCCAACAGTGGCGCCAAGCTGCCCGATTGCTGACTGTGTTGCAAGGACAACTAGGTGCGGATGCTTTTGAAAAAGCTTTGCACACAAATCGTCAGCGAATTATTTCTATAATTGGTGTGGATGGATACGATTATATTTTGCAATTGTTGGCAGAATACAGACAGGATCTGTAAGCGTGGCTTGTTTTGATTTATTCCCTTTTTTTTGGGGAAGCACTAGCGAGGAAACTAGAAAATGCAAACAGCATCCATCCCAAGCAAATATGTTTTCGGGTTTGCCAATCGTAGTATCTGCTGAGCGCGAGCGGTTGCGTGCGAGTTTCCCAAAGCTGGAGTCCCCAACATCCCAAGGTTCCGATTCCCAAAACCGCAGTACTCAGGATAGAGAAAATTGCAATTGTTCTCAAAATACGCTCGGCAAAAGCTTGCTGTCTTTGCAAACGCTTGATGGCGCGACGATGCCAGATAATAGCTAACGCGTCTGCACGGTTTGCATCCTCCTTTTGCGGGTGAGCAAAATAGCGGGCAATCTGCTTTTTATACCTCATTGCTAATCACTTTTGTGATGCTGTTTCAGATTTGGTATATAGATATGGTAGATTTCTGTTGCCGCCAAGACTATATACTGTAAGAGGTAATTAGGTCGTTTTTCGAGGTGATTGCCCGTTTCTTGCCGCTGATAAAGCAATGGCTAAGAAGAGGAAACTAAGGCTCTTACCTTAGCGGCGGAATCTTGTTGCAATGCTGCTGCTGTTATGGCTTGGGCTTGTGACATGGTAAAGCGGGCGATTGCCTGTTTGAATCCTGGAATCGCTGCTGGTGCCAGGCTGACTTCATCTAATCCCAACCCCAGTAGAATTGGGGCTGCTAAGGGATCGGCGGCAATTTCACCGCACAGTCCTACCCAAATACCAGCAGCATGGGCGGCTTGGACTGTTTGCTGTATCATTCGCAACACGGCTGGATGCAAGGCGTCAGCCAAACTTGCTACTTGGGGGTTGGTACGGTCTGCGGCCATCACGTACTGGCTGAGATCGTTGCTGCCAATACTGAAAAAGTCTACTTCTTTGGCTAGTTGGTCGGCAATGGCAACTGCGGAGGGTACTTCGATGGTGATGCCTATTTGTATTTTTTCATCGAAGCAGATTCCCGCTTGACGCAGTTGGGCTTGTGCTTGAGCCAGGATAGCTTTGGCGGCCTGGATTTCTGCCACGGTAGCAATCATGGGAAACATAATTTTCACTTGATGTCCGCTGCTGGCTCTTAAAATTGCTCGCAGCTGGGTTTGTAAAATTTGCGGACGATCCAAGCACAAACGGATACCCCGCCAACCCAGGAAAGGATTGTTTTCTGCTTGCATGCCTAAATAGGGAAGGGGTTTGTCTCCGCCGACATCAAGGGTACGAATAATTAAAGGATAGCTGCCCAAGGTTTGAGCGATCGCCTGATAAACTGCTAGTTGTTCTTCTTCGGAAGGAATGGTGGTTCGGTGGAGATATAAAAATTCTGTGCGCAGCAGTCCCACACCTTCTGCACCGACGTTGAGAGCTTGTTGTGCGTCTTCTATGCTAGCAATGTTTGCCAGTACGCGAATGGGGTGGGTGTTGGCTGCTGTTTGTTGCTGGGTAAGTTGGCGAGCATTTTGCTTGGCCTGCAGTGCTGCTATTGTTTGTGGTTCTGGTTCTATCCACACTTGACCTGTCTCGCCATCCATTGCCAGCAGGGTTCCGTCTGCTATCTGCAATATTTCTGATGGTAGACCTGCTATGGCGGGAATGCCTAACGAACGAGCAACGATAGCACTGTGAGCTGTGGCGCTACCAGCAGTTGTACAAATGCCTAAAACTTTTGTTCGGTCTAGACTAGCGGTGTCGGAGGGAGTAAGGTCTTTGGCAATTATGATTGCTGGTGCGGGTATATCTACGGTGGTGATGGTGCTACCCGATAAAATTCGCAAAACTCTTTGCCCTACGTCTTTGACATCTGCTACTCGTTCTTGCAAATAGGGGTCTTCGAGACGGTGATAGTTGCTTGCTATTTCCTCAATTACTGCTTGCCAAGCTGCTTCTGCATTCAGGTGGAGTGTTAAAATTCTTTCCCGCACGGTTTCCAGCAGTACCGGATCTTCAAGAAAAAGTAAGTGAGCATCGAAAATGGCAGCTTCGGCATCACCGATTTGAATGCTACAGTGAGCTAGCAACGCCTGAATTTCCTGCCGTGCCACTTGCAGGGCTGTTTGTAGTCTTTGCCACTCTTGTTCGGGATTTTCTACGTGATATTCCTGAATGCGCAGGGGTGCGGCGTGATGCCAAACAACTGTTGTTTTTTTCCACTGCAGGCTGGGTGCGATCGCAACTCCCGCGGAAGCAGCAATTCCCTGCAGGCAAGAACAAGAGCTAGGAACAGTGATGTTTTGTGCTGGTTGAGGGGAAGGCAGGAGCGCGCCAGCTGTCGGGGTGGTGTCATTTTCACCAAAATTACTTTCTACTAATGCTTGCAGTGCGGCTAAAGCTTGGTCGGCGTCATTACCTCCTGTGGCGGTGATGGCAATTTCGTGCCCTTGACGAATTCCTAGCATCGTGACTTGGTTAATGCTGTCAGCGCGCACAAAGTTGCTGCCTTTGGTGAGATTGCGTACCTTGATTTGGGATTGAAATTGTGTAGCGCAGGCGACAAACTTCGCTGCCGGACGAGCGTGCAACCCTAATTTATTGCGGACAGTTAATTTAATTTCTTTGCTTGCTGTTTGGGCGTTGGTTTGTGATTGTTCTTGAATGCTGGCAATATCTAATTGAGCTGTTTTTGAGAGTAATGCTTCTTGTGCTTGTGCAATTATTTCCCGTATATCTTTGCCAGCTGCTGCTGCTACTGCTGCGGCGATCGCGCCTTCTACTAAAGGTGCTGCACACAAGTGTACTTTTTCTTGCTGTTGTGCGGGCAGAAATTCTCGGGCCATTTCTGCGCTGAGCAAGGCACTACCCAAATCCATCAAGACCAACACGCCTTCTTCGCTGTAAACGGAGGCGATCGCTTGATAAACTTGCATCGCATTTGTACCGAGCGGGTTTTGGGGATCGTCTGTTCCGGCGGCAACGGCCAGGGGAACTTTGCCCTGAACCATTGGCTCTACCAGTTCCCGCACTCCTTCTGCTAGCCGTTTGCTATGAGAAACAATGACAATTCCAACCACGGCAATACCATTAATTTTTTCGAATCAGAAGCAGGGGTGCCAGCAAGGGCAAGGTACGACTTGTACTGCCTGTTGGCAATCTCCATTTTAGCGGTACCCATCCAGATGTCTGCAATCGTACAACTTTACCATTTCCTTAGCCCTACCTGGCGGGAATGTCTTTTTTTTTACGGAAAATGAAGAATAATTTTGTATAAATTATCTTACTGATACTGAGATTTCATCCATGAAAGTTAAAATGATTCTACCGGCACCCCGGGAGGCACTCTCCTGTTTTTGGCGACCGATTAAGTATCATTTGTTTCCGCCCCTAGGGTTGGCAACTATCGCCAGTTTTTTCCGGGAAGATGATGAAATTACGTTGCAAGACGAACATGTAGAGCCGTTAGATTTGGATGACGAACCGGATTTGGTGGTGATTCAGGTATACATCACCTCTGCTTATCGAGCTTATGAACTTGCCAAGCATTATCGACGTAAAGGTGCTTATGTCACTCTTGGTGGCCTGCACGTAACTTCTCTACCGGAAGAAGCTGCTGCTTTTGCCGATACTATTTTCCTGGGACCGGGTGAGGATACCTGGCCTGTTTTTCTTCAGGATTTTCGGGCTGGATGTCCGCAAAAAGTTTACCAATCTCGCCTGCGTACTTTAATTGGCGTACCTCCCATTCGCCGAGACTTGATCAAGCGTCATCTGTATTTAATTCCAAATTCTATCGTTGTTTCCCGGGGTTGTCCGCATAGTTGTGATTTCTGCTACAAAGAAGCTTTTTTCAAGGTGGTAAGTCTTTTTACACGCAAGCGGTGGATGATGCCCTTGCGGAAATTGAGCGCTTGCCCGGAAGGCATCTGTATTTTTTAGATGACCATTTGTTTGGCAATCCAGAATTCGCTGCGGCTTTGTTTGATGGTATGAAAGGCATGGGACGTGTTTGGCAAGCAGCTGCAACGGTGCAGTCGATTTTAAAGCCAGGATTGCTAGAGAAAGCTGTTGCCTGCGGTTTGCGAAGTATGTTTGTAGGATTTGAAACGCTTAACCCGAATAATCTCCGAGAACAACGCAAGTATCAAAACCTCAATCGCGACTACAATGCTGTTATTCGCCGCCTACACGATTTGGGAGTGATGATTAACGGTAGTTTTGTGTTTGGTATGGACGATGATGATGAAACTGTGTTTTCCCGGACGGTGGAATGGGCTGTTAGTCAAGGTATTGAAACTGCGACGTTTCATATTCTCACGCCCTATCCCGGTACGGCACTTTATTCCCGCTTGCGGCAGCAAAATCGTATCATTCACAGTAATTGGGATTTATACGACACCCGTCATGTGGTCTACAAAGTTGCCAAAATGACGCCAGAAGCTCTAGAATCCGGTTACTGGCAAGCTTATCGAGATTTTTATCGTTGGAGTAACATTTTCCGGGGTGCTGGGGTCAAAGAAGCTTGGCAAGACAAGCTCAGACATCTAATTTATGCTGGCGCTTGGAAGAAGTTGGAACCGGTTTGGGATGTGATTATCCGCAGCAAGCAAGTGAATAAGTTGCTACCACTTTTAGAAAGCGTTCTCAATGGTTTTGGTGATTCTTTGAAAACAACAGATAATTTATCTAACTCTGGGGCCTGAAGTTGATTTTGCCGTTGTTTCCCGATCGTAAATAAGGGCCATTCCTTGAGGTTCGTGAATGTATTTACCACTGCGCGAGGGTTTATAAGTCTCGTTGTACAGACACAAACTCTGTGGGTGTTTTCTGGCAAATTGCATCATTTGGCGGTGAGGTTCGCTTTGAAAGAAGTTTTTGAGGTTGCTTTCTTCAGACCAGTAACTGACCACGATCGCTTCCTTGGGACTACAAATACCCGCTTTCACTTGCACGCAGCCTTTTGCTTCCACGGTTGCTCTCTTGAGAGAACGTAGGTTTCTCCACATCCACCACCATCCTTGGCGATCGCGTGCTAGTATGCCGTTCACAAAAATCACTGCTGCTGGATTTTCTGGTATTTCTAGTTGATACAGCTGATAACTCATGCCTTCATCCTATCCTCTTTTCATGTTGACACTGTTAACATTCAGTCTAGTTCTCCCAGTTGACATTGTCAACATAAACAATTATTCCAAAAGTCTATGACCGCAGATAAAGATAGCTATCATCACAGGGACTTGCGTTCAGCTTTAATTAAGGCCGCAATAGAATTGATTGCAGAAAAAGACGTTAGTAGCTTGTCGTTGCGGGAAGTTGCTCGGCGAGTGGGAGTATCCCATACTGCTCCCTACCGACACTTTGCTAACAAACAAGCATTGCTGGCGGCGGTGGCACAAGAGGGATTTCAGGGATTGACAAATGCCCTAAATTCTGCTATAGAGGAAGCTCCCCAGCATCCGTGGCGGCGACTGGAGGCAAGTGGAGTGGCGTATGTGCAATACGCGATCGCTCATCCGTCGCACTATCGAGTTATGTTCGGCTCTGCTGGTGGCGACAAGGGCGCTGTTTATCCTTGCGTGGTTGCTGCCAGCCAGCAAGCTTTTGCGATTTTGGTCAATATTATTACAGACGGGCAAATGCAAGGTGCGATCCGCCCTGGCGAGCCAAAGCAATTGGCTTGGGTGGCGTGGTCGCTGGTGCACGGATTGGCTATGTTATTAATTGACGGTCAACTTCCTTTGTCCGAGCCTGCAAAGATCGCATCTGTTGCCCATTTTACGACCAAAATCCTGACGGAAGGACTGCAGGCAAAAAGTTGATACTCCTTGATTGCACGGGAACTGAGAATCTGTCACACTCAGAGAGTTGTAACACCTGTTGCATGAAGGGGAAATTTTTCGTGGTTATTGTTTGGGGATTGCTTGGAATTGCGGCAGTGGGATTGATTGTCTGGGGGTCAGAAGCATTTGCAGAACATCTAGGAGCTGCAGCGATACGTTTGGGAGTGAGTTCGTTTGCTTTAGCGTTGCTTTTAGCTGGAGCAGAACCGGAAGAATTGGCGACGGGGGTTGCCGCATCCTTGAGGGGCGTACCGGCGATCGCCTTTGGAGATTTGATCGGAGCTAACATCACCATTTGTCTGGTAGCATTGGGGATTGGGGCATTAGTAACTCCTTTACCATTTGGTAGGCGAGTGATGCGCTACGCGTTATTTGGCTTACCGATGGGCATAATAGCAAGCGCGTTGATTTGGGATGGAAAAGTTAATCGATGGCAAGGATTGCTGCTTGTCAGCATGTATGTTCTATATGTTGCTATGATTTGGTGGGTCGAGCGCCAACCTCCATCTTTAGGTGAAACTAAAGAATTAACAGAAGCGGCCGAGAAGTTACACAAGCAGCAAGCTCAAGGAATTAATCACCGCATCGGAAAAGACTTGTTGGTGGTTTTGGTCGGGTTAGCGGCGATCGTTATCGGTTCTGTGCTTTTGGTCGAGTCGGTACGTCAGATTGCCCAAGTTGAGGAAACTCAAACAAAATTGGGACTGACATTGCTGGGTTTTGCAACTTCCTTTGAATTAATAACCCTCGCCTGGTCAACAGCGCGACGGGGTGCTACGGAAGCAACGGTTGCGGGAGTGGTAGGTTCGTTTACCTACAATATGACTATGGGCTTGGGAGCTGCTGCTTTTGTTCGACCTCTGCGTATTTTAGATGCACAACAGCTGCATTTTCCCATTGTTGTGATGCTGGCATCTTTAACGCTGGCGATCGCCCTTGCTTGGAAACAAGGATATCTTGGCAAAACTGCAGGTAAAATTCTGATCGCGGCTTATTTGCTGTTTATCTTTGCTTGCCTAAACTATCAATAACAAAGGATAAAAAACAAATGGCACCAACTTTAAAAGAATTTTTGACAGCTTGTGAATCCTTGGGAACGCTGCGCATCATCGTTACTAGCGCTGCAGCAGTTTTAGAAGTGCGGGGAAAACTGCAAAAGCTATTTTACGCGCAGTTACCTCAAGGTAAATATGCAAATATGCATGCGGAAGGTTTTGAATTTCATTTGAATATGGATTTAATTGCACAAGTGAAATTTGAAACCGGTCAAGCTAAGCGAGGTAACTTCACTACCTATGCTATCCGCTTTTTAGATGATACGCAAAAGCCAGCATTAAGCTTATTTTTACAATGGGGTAAGCCCGGTGAATACGAACCAGGACAAGTGGAAGCTTGGTTTGCTTTGCAAAAACAGTATGGAGAAGTTTGGCAACCCGCACCGGTGTCAAATCTTGGTAATGATTAACTTCTAAATTGCCATGCTCAGAATTATTTGCGGTTTGTGCTTAATTTGCGTATTTTTGCTGTGGGGTAAACAAATAGCCTGTGCGGGAGAATTAGCGGAACGTTTAGAGAATTTTCCTGCATGGCAAAAAATTACCTCCGTTCGACCAGCGGCGGGAGATTTGACTTATCCTGATTGGATGCTGGGAGATTGGCAGGTAAAAAGTACCCTTGTAGATTTAGTTGCGCCTTTAGCTCCTGAAATTGTGACGCCGGGGTTTGAGGGTAATCGCCAATATCTCCAGGTTCCTGTGACCTTTTCGGTTCGCTTCGTGCCAAAAAAGACAGCTGGCAAATCAACGGTAGTGGCAGATAGGGTATTTAATAGCTTAAATTTAGCACGAGCTTATTTGGGTGACGCTGCTGTCTTGGCGGTGAAGATAGATCCCCATTCTCCCAATCGTCAAATTACTTTTTTGGCTGGCGATCGCCAACTTATTTCTATTGTTTCCGCTCGTGCTACCGAGACTGCAGCTGATGGTAGATTTATCGCTACGGAAGTTTTTCAACAGTTATTTAAAGGTGGCAGATATCCCTACTTTAACTTTGTGGAATCTACAACTGCTTACCGCAAATTACCAACTTTGCATCCGACTGTGGAAGCACAGCAAGTTACTGCAGTCTACCTTTCACCCCAAGACCCAAATTACTTTCAAGCTCGTTCTCGCCCGGTGGCATTGTATCGCTATCACCTGGAATTTTTTCGATAGTTAAAATTTTTACCCAAATTTATTCCTTGTTTACGCAAAAAACTTTATTGGCAAGATAATATTTTTACTCATACAATCGAGAACAGGCTTGATTGCATTCAGCGCGAGCCCAAAAAACCTTTATTCATCTTTTAACGAACCAAGGTTGAATTACGATTGTCAAACTACCAATGATAGTTAACAGAACAAATGATATCGCTTGGCAGGCACGTCGGGGTAGCGTTGCTGCGATTATTCAAATCTTAAATGAAAGATTAGCTCGTTCTGGTGTGAGAACTAGAGCTGTTTTTGAGGATGGTGTTTTGCAACTTCTTTGTGAAGCCCAGACTATAGATAAACTAGAACGAACTACTTTAGTAAATCAAGTGCGAGAAATTCTAGAGTCCATCGCACCCCGCAATATTCGCACAGTTAACATCAACAGTCGCATCGTGCGCGAACAGCAATTGTTATGGCTAGATGAAATTAACCGCGATCCAGAAAATCAGCTGCTGTGGTCTGAGAAGATTATATTAAAACAACCTAACTTTTTCCAGCAATTTCTGAAAGATTTTCAAGACAAAAAAACAGAATCAGGAAAGACTCGTCCTGTATTAATTAATAACAATTATTACCACAAATCAGCGGAAAAACGAATTTTGTTTCCTCTGAGCTTGGGTTTGTTTTTACTTTTAACAATCTCTGCTGGTTATGTTTTTATCTCTCCCAGATTTTCCTGGCATCAAGTATTACCAAAAAAACAACATACTCCGCAAGCTATATCTCCTAGCCCTAATCTGCCGAAAGACGATATCTTTTTAGAAGCTGTACGAATTGCCAATCAAGCTGCTGCTGCCGGAAAAACAGCTAAAACTGCAACTCAGTGGTTAGAAATAGCTGCAAACTGGCAAAGAGCTTCTGATTTGATGAGTCAGGTATCGCCTCAAAATATTCGTTACAAAGAAGCTCAAATTCGGACTAAGCTATATCAGCAGTATAGCAAGGCGGCGCAGCAAGAGGCGGAAAAGAGTAAATTCTAAAGGAATGCGGTATTTAAAAAAATAGTGAAAGTAGAATAGGGTTTTTAAAATCAAAGTGTGGGAGATACAAAAATTTACCCTATTTTTTTTATTTTTTTATAAAAAATATTCATCTCTTTCTTTTGAGGTAGATAACATTTCTTCTCTTGACAGATACAGATTATGTCTGTTGAGCGAGGAATTACCAATCAATAAATGAGTAAATAATTAAGCAGGTAGCTGCAATATTTTTGCGCATAAAAGTAATTTTTGAAACGGTAGGTCAGGTATGGTTGTAAACATAAACAAACGCGCGGTGGGGGTTTTTTCCAGTCGCCGCGATGTTGAGGCAGCCCTGGGAGAATTGAGAGATACTGGTTTTCCCATGGATAGAGTATCTGTGGTAGTGCGCGATGCACAGGGGAAAGATGAGATTGCTGGAGCTGAAGTAACAGAGCGTGTTGGCAATAAAGCTGATGAAGGTACTGCTGTAGGAGCTGCTTCTGGGGGAGTTTTAGGGGGATTAACTGGTTTGTTGGTTGGTCTCGGTACTTTAGCTATTCCTGGAATCGGACCGATCATGCTCGCTGGAGCAACTGCAACGGCTTTAGCTACAACTTTAGCAGGAGCTGGAATTGGGGCGGTAGCTGGTGGTTTGCTGGGAGCTTTGATTGGTTTGGGAATTCCCGAAGAGCGAGCAAGAATTTACAACGAGCGAGTGGGGCGAGGACACTACTTGGTTATAGTGGATGGTACGGAGACGGAAATTGCCACAGCACAAGAAATTCTCAGACGCCGAGGAATTGAAGAGCTAGATGTCTACGATGCACCAAGTCGTGGCAATGGTGTTGCCACCAGATACGCTATCGGTTATTTCTCTCGCTGGGAAGATGCACAAGCAGCAATCAACCAGCTGCGAGCAAATGGTTTTCCTCTCAACCAAATTTCTTTGATTCACAGGTCTTCTGCTGATGTACGACAGAAAGTTTTTCCTGGCGTGATTGTAGGCGATCGCCTGCAGGATTTGAACTTAGGGTTGCAAGAGCACCGTTTTCACTTCTACAACGAGCGCATCCACCACGGCGATTATGTGGTAGCTGTCAGGGGTACAGACGCAGATATCGACCGCGCTGCTGCAATTTTGAGCGGTTATGGAATTCAAGGTTGGGAAGTTTACGATCCAGCAGCAGTGTCAACGCCAACATCGCACGTGACAAAAACAGCTGTAGGTGCGTTTTCTCATCGTCGAGATGTAGAAGCGGCGCTGACCGAACTGCGGGATGCTGGTTTTCCTATGGACCAAGTTTCTTTAATTGCCAAGCATAGCAATGGCAGCGACCAGATTGCTGGTATAGATAGAAATGTGGATGTTGGCAATCAAGCGGATGAAGGTGCAAAAGCTGGAGCGGTAACAGGTGCAGCGCTAGGTGGTTTGGGAGGTTTGTTGGTTGGTTTGGGTACTTTAGCTATTCCGGGAGTAGGACCGGTAATAGCAGGTGGTGCTGTAGCTACTGCTTTGGCGACAACCGTTACCGGTGGTGCAGTTGGTGCAGCTGCTGGAAGTTTAGTCGGAGCGCTGGTTGGTTTGGGTATTCCCGAAAATCGGGCGCGAGTTTACAGCGATCGCTTTCACAAGGGCGACTATTTAGTTGCAGTCAATGGTACTGATGAGCAAATTCGTCGTGCAGAAGCTATTTTGAAGCGCCGGGGTATTGAAGATTTCGATATTTTTGACGCCGCTGATACTCCTCGGGTACGTCACGCCACTCCAGAAGATGCCAAGGTCACGATTGTCGATCGCCGAAACGAAGTTATCTAATTGCAAACATTCAGTTCCACGTAAGTACAAATGATGCGACCGATGAAAAAGTTATCTTTGTTGTTGATTAGCAGTCTTTTAGTCTTGACTGCTGCTTGTACCAATAATCCTTCCAGAACTAGCGAGACAGCACCTAATAATGCGAATGTAGCTAATACTGAAACACCCAGTGCTGGAGAAACCAAAGCTGCGCAACAAGATGCTCAAAGCGAATTGCGCAGAAGACAGCTCAATCAGGATATTCGCGCTCGCGAACAGCGTAATAATGCACTCAATAGCGGTAGCAGTGCAAATAGAGCACAGGGCGATATTGCCAGCGAAGTGCGTTCGAAATTAGAGGCGAATATTCCCAGAAGTAGTTTGACAGTTGCAGCTTCTAAAGATGGTACTGTTACTGTTGGAGGAACCGTGACCAATCAGCAGGAGCTAAATAAGATTGCTCCTTTGGCTAAGGAAATCAAAGGTGTTAAAAATGTGGTTGTCAAAGCTACAGTAGCTCAACCAACGCCACGCTGAGATGTCTGTTACGAACAATATACATGCTTAGTTGAGTGCAACCGGTCAAGCAGAAACTTCTGCTTGGCTTTTTAACTATCCAAGGATTTCAAGAACTATGCATTGGCAACAAGCTTTGATAAATATTACGGCTACGATTGGCAAGCTGAGAATACAATCAAAGTGTCTTCGTTCGTTATTGTTATTGCTGTATCGATAGCTATAGGTATGATTGGCAGCGTGATAGCTCTGGCTTTTTTAAGCGCTTAGTGTTGCAACAATCCGATTTCTTGCAATCCTTGGCGCAATCGCCGTGCTTCTTCGGGGTTGTGTTTTTCATGTAAGGCGATCGCTTGGCGAAAAGCTATGAGACTATCCTGCTGGCGACCAACTTTTAGCAGCGCTACTCCTAAGTTTTGATAAGCTTCTGCGTTGTTTGGGTTTAAGGCTATTGCTTTTTGGTAGGATGCGATCGCTTCTGTTAATAAACCCATTGCTTTGAGAGTCATGCCTAGATTGTAATGTCCTGTGGCAAAATTCGGATCTATTTTCAAAGCTGTTTCGTAACAGGTTTTTGCACCTTTGAGATCGCCAGTAGCTTTGAGCAAATTACCCAGGTTGTTGTATGCTCCCAGTTTTAGCAGCGGGTAGATGGGTAATTTAATGGCAGCTTGATAGTAAACAATGGCCTGTTTTGGATTTTGCAAACGACTGTAGGCAATGCCTAAGTGATAGTAAAGTTCGTATAAGATTTCGTAGTTTTGTTGAGCAGCTGCAACTCCTTTGTTTAGTAAATCGACTCCTTCGGTTATTTTTCCAGTTTCTACGTACAGAGCACCCAACTTACTGCAAACGTAGGGATCGCTAGGATGAGCTGCGAGAAATTCTTCCATTGCCTTTTGGGCTTTGGCGTGTTTGTTGTTTTGGGCGATAATATCTTTTTGATAGCCGTAATGCAGAATTGCCGTACCTGATAGATAACCTACTTGCCAGTGGGGTTCTTGGCGGAGAATTTCGCTGATGCTATCATCTACTAGGGCATGGTAAGGGCGGGAAAAGCGAATTTGGGGATGGTTGCGAAACAGGCGGGATACCATGGAGTAGGGAGATTGCGCTGCACCTACTTCTTGTCGAACTAGGTTGATGAGCAGATATTCGTCTAGCGTGTTAATTGCTTGTTTTAACTGGGGTACTATTTTCTGCGTTAGGGTCTCATCAGCGTCTAAAACCAGGATCCACTCCCCAGTAACGTATTTTAAAGCTGCATTTCTGGCAGCACTAAAGTCATTGCACCATTGAAAGTGGTATACTTTGGCTCCAAATTTCTGAGCTATGTAGGGAGTGCGATCGCAAGAACCGGTATCTACAACTACTATTTCATCTACCACATTTTTGACGCTGCTTAGGCATTTGGGTAATCTTCGTTCTTCATCTTTAACAATCATGCACAAACTTAGTTTCATAGCGATCGCGCAAGCAAACTTGGGTAGATTCTAGAGATTTATAGCATTTGGAGCAAAGTTAATGCTACAATTTACGGTTGCTGCTGCGAAAATTAATCTTTACCTCTAACGGGCGAGGAGGGATTCGAACCCCCGACACCGTGGTCCGTAGCCACGTGCTCTAGTCCACTGAGCTACACGCCCTTATCAATCAAGAGATTCTATCTTAACACATCATTGCCCAATGACACAAGAAAATTCTCAATTTTCATTTCCCCTCTCTCATTTAGACGGTGAGGGACAAGCGCAAATGGTGGACGTATCTGGAAAAGTACCGACTCTGCGGGAAGCGGTAGCTGCTGGTAGGGTGCGCATGTTACCAGAAACTTTTGCAGCTATTGAAGCTGGCAATACTCCTAAAGGTGATGTTCTGGCAACTGCAAGACTAGCAGGAATTATGGCGGCCAAACAAACGGCTAATTTAATTCCTCTTTGCCATTCTTTACCGCTACAAAAAGTAGAAGTACTTGTTGTACCCGATCCTTTACTTCCCGGTTACCAAATTCAAGCGACAGTGAAAACTAAGGCTGAAACTGGTGTAGAAATGGAAGCTTTAACCGCTGTGGCTGTGGCTGCTTTAACTTTGTACGATATGGCCAAAGCTTTGCAAAAGTCAATGCAAATTGAATGCATTCAATTGCTAAGCAAAACTGGGGGAAAATCAGGAGACTATTTTTGCACCTAGGATCTGGCGCTCAATAGCAATTTTCGCGTCACAGATTTTGGTATGTAACTTAATATTAATGCTGCTAAGGTTCTCAGGTTAAATTTTTGTTGGCTGAAAGTATGCAAAAGTAGCGATCGCGCTTTTAGTACCTGTTCGGTTTTGAGCAGTCCGATTCCCAAGGTTGTCTGTGCGTGCAACCACTTTTTTCGGAAATAGTCGCGATATTGCTGCAAGTGTTCGTCTTCCATAAACTGGCGAAAACAAAATATACTTGCTTTTGCTCCTCTAATTTTAGCTTGAGCATCTTGACTGCCAATAATCATTGTTTCAGCAAGTGGATGTACTCGATATTTACTCAGTCTTTGCGGACAATAGTACGCGCCACCACCAGTTTGACAAGCAAGGTAAGTCAAGTATAAATCCCAAAAAGGTCCAGCTTGAGGTGGAAAATTTTTCCAATCGATAGCATCTTTGCGAATCACGGCCGCTACGGCACTTGGTATTGCTTGATACACTAAACCAATTTCATAAAAAGGTTGATATATTCCTTGTTTTAACTTGTTTCGCTTCCAAAGGCGACTGCATTCTTCTGTAGCTTTAAAATCAATGTTGCCATTGCTATCTATAATGTAATGGTCGCTGAAAGCCAAAACTAATTCTGGATTAGCATCAAGGTGGGGAACAAGTTTTTCTAAAAAATCCTCGTTCCACATATCATCGTCGTTCAAACTAGCAATGTACTTTCCGCGTGCTTCCTTAACAGCAGCGATAATATTTTGAGCTACTCCTAAATTTTTAGCATTGCGTCGAAATCGAATTCGCGGATCTTGAAAAGATGCAACAATTGCTTGAGGATTTTCGGTGCTGCAATCATCAGTCACGATAATCTCAATATTTTTATAGGTTTGATTGAGTGCACTTGCTATTGCTTCTTTAAGATATTTGCAGCGATTGTAGATTGGTACAATCACGCTAACTAATGACTTTTGTGGATTGATGTCTGGTTGCATATTCTTCAGTTGTACGCATAGATACATCTACAGCAGAAAGTCTTTTCAAACATAACATAAATTATGGAAATAAAAAGTTAGTTGTCAAACAATATGCAAAGGATGTGCAACGGCATTATGCTGGTAAAAATTAAGTAAAAAGCTAGTGGAAAATACCACTAGCAGAGATGAGAGGCAATTGCATTAATAAAGTTGAGAATTTCAAAAACAAAGTGTTTTGTCAAGCGTTATGCAACGGTAAATAAAATTATTCAACTACCTAGATGTTTGTAAAAATTAATGCCCTTACTCTCAATTTTCGGAGAACGCTTGACAAAACACACGGTTTCTTATAAAAGTCTTATTATTTTCTTATTTGTTTTTTGTATGGTTACTTTACTTTATTTCGCTATTTTTCATACCAACATTAGGAAGAAAATTTATGGTTTCACTTTTCACACGCTGTTTAGCAGAATTTTTCGGAACTTTTGTATTGGTTTTTGGTGGATGTGGAAGTGCTGTTTTTGCAGCAGTGTTTCCCAATACTAAAGCTAATGAGTTGGGAATTGGTTTTGTTGGCGTTGCTTTGGCGTTTGGCTTGACTGTGTTGACTATGGCTTACGCGATTGGTCATATTTCAGGTTGTCATCTCAACCCCGCCGTGTCCTTCGGTCTGTGGTCAGCAAAGCGTTTTCCAGCTTCGGAATTGCTTCCGTACATAGCTGCTCAGGTGTTGGGAGCAATAGTCGCTGCAGGTTTGATTTATTTAATAGCAATAGGAAAACCAGGGTTTACACTTTCTGGTTCTAATCCACTGGCGACAAATGGTTTTGGCGTCCATTCTCCTGGAGGTTATTCTTTGGCTGCTTGCTTTGTTGCAGAGGTTGTGCTGACTTTTATTTTCACGATCGTGATTTTAGGTTCTACTGATGGTCGTGCTCCCAAGGGTTTTGCACCCATTGCCATTGGTTTAGCGCTGACGCTCATCCATTTGATTAGCATTCCCATTACCAACACGTCTGTTAATCCTGCTCGCAGTACTGGTCCTGCACTTTTTGCTGGGGTAGAGTTGTTTCGGCAAGTGTGGTTGTTCTGGGTTGCTCCTGTTGCAGGTGCAATTTTGGCTGGGTTGTTTTATGCGCGAGTTTTGGGTGAATCGGGAGAGCAAGTTGTGGGTGAGACAGAGTTACAACTAAAATGACCGTTCTCTAATACTAAGCGGGGTACCGGCTAACCTTGAGCGGGTAAACCGGTACTAACAAGAGGCAATTGTTACCCTTATTTACGAAGGTCTAGACACGTGGAGGCGATATGCGTACAAAATAGTTTTTAGTTACAAAACAATTGCAAATATTTATGTCTGTAGCAACTATAGAGTCAATTCTAAAAGAAAAACGTTTATTTTCGCCTAGTTCGGAATTTTCCCAATCTGCCCATATTAAAAGCTGGGATGACTATCAGCGCCTGTACGAGCAAGCTAAAGCAGATCCGGAAAATTTCTGGGCGCAAATGGCACAACAACACCTGCATTGGTTCCAAAAGTGGGATCGGGTGTTAGATTGGCAGCCTCCTTTTGCGAAGTGGTTTGTCAACGGTAAGATTAATATATCCTATAATTGTTTGGATCGCCATTTATCTACGTGGCGAAAAAATAAGGCTGCTATTATTTGGGAAGGAGAACCGGGCGACAGTCGCACTCTTACCTACGCGCAACTGCATCGGGAAGTTTGTCAATTTGCTAATGCACTCAAGCAACTAGGAGTGAAAAAGGGCGATCGCGTTGGTATTTACATGCCGATGATTCCGGAAGCGGCTGTTGCCATGTTAGCTTGTGCTAGAATTGGCGCACCTCACAGTGTTGTCTTTGGTGGCTTTAGCGCTGAAGCTTTGCGAGATAGATTGATCGATGCTCAAGCTAAATTAGTCATTACCGCCGACGGTGGTTGGCGCAAAGATGCGATCGTTCCTCTCAAACAACAGGTGGACAAAGCTTTAGCAGATGGTGCGGTTAACAGCGTGCAAAATGTTTTGGTTGTCCGGCGCAGCGGGGAAAATGTTTCTATGCAACCGGGACGGGACTTTTGGTGGCACGATCTGCAAAAGCAAGTTTCTGCAGATTGTCCTGCCGAAGTGATGGACAGCGAAGACATGCTATTTATCCTGTATACTTCTGGCAGTACTGGTAAGCCCAAAGGTGTTGTCCACACTACTGGTGGTTATAACTTATACACTCACCTCACTACAAAATGGATTTTTGACCTCCAGGATACAGATATATACTGGTGCACTGCTGATGTTGGTTGGATCACTGGACACAGCTACATCGTCTACGGTCCTCTTTCTAATGGTGCAACCATTGTTATGTATGAAGGAGCACCCCGTCCTTCCAATCCCGGTTGCTTTTGGGATGTAATTGAAAAATACGGTGTGACGATTTTTTATACTGCTCCGACAGCGATTCGTGCTTTTATTAAAATGGGCGAACACCATCCCCGAGCTCGAAATCTTTCTTCTTTGCGATTGCTAGGTACCGTGGGCGAACCAATTAACCCGGAAGCCTGGATGTGGTATTACAAGGTTATCGGTAACGAACGCTGTCCTATTGTAGATACTTGGTGGCAAACGGAAACTGGCGGAATCATGATTACGCCCCTACCAGGAGCAATTCCTACCAAACCTGGTTCTGCTACTGTTCCCTTCCCCGGGATATTGGCTGACGTAGTGGATGTAGAAGGTAATAGCGTTAGCTGCAATGAGGGTGGTTATCTGGTTGTTCGCTATCCCTGGCCTGGAATGATGCGAACGATCTACGGAGATCCGGAGCGTTTTCGCCGCACTTACTGGGAACACATTCCCCCCAAAAACGGGCAATATGTTTACTTTGCTGGTGATGGTGCCAAACGAGATGAAGACAACTATTTTTGGGTGATGGGACGGGTGGATGATGTGATTAATGTTGCCGGACACCGTTTGGGAACAATGGAAATAGAATCAGCCTTGGTTTCCCACCCAGCAGTAGCTGAAGCAGCTGTGGTCGGTAAACCGGATGAAATCAAAGGAGAAGATATTGTTGCTTTTGTGACCTTAGAAGGCAGTCACAGTCCCACTGAAGAATTAAGGGAAGAATTGAAGCAGCACGTAGTTAGGGAAATTGGCGCCATTGCTCGTCCCGGTGAAATTCGCTTTACTGATGCTTTACCGAAGACGCGATCGGGTAAAATCATGCGGCGGTTGCTACGAAATTTAGCCGCAGGACAAGAAGTTTCAGGTGATACTTCTACTTTAGAAGACCGGGGTGTGTTGGATAAGCTGCGAACAGAAGCTTGACTCGAGTCTAGCTTTTTTCTATATTTGGGGAAAATTGCTTGCAGCGATGAGTGTTGTTTGGCAATGAAACTAAACGATCGCCTTCAGTTAGCATTTTTCCAAGCTGCTAGTTACCTGCTCCTAGGTGTGTTAATTATAACTAGCACGCCTGTATCAGTTTTGGCAAATTTAGTGGCCCAGCTTTCAGAAGAAGACCAACCATCGCCGCGATCGCAGTTGGTTCAAACAGCAAATAACCTACTCAATCAAGGCGACCTCGCAGGTACAGAAAAGAGTTTGCGCCAGTTAATCAAAAAGTACCCTCAAGATGCTTTCGGACATTACCAGCTAGGGAACGTGCTGTTTCGTCAGGGTAAAAATGAAGATGCTATCGCTCAGTACCGCCAGGCAATTCGTCTCAATTCTAAATACGCTATTGCATATAATGCCATTGGAGTTGTACTGGCCAGTCAACAGCGATGGGATGAGGCGATCGCAGAGTACAATCGCGCACTCAGTATTAATGCTAATTATGGAGATGCACTGGCAAATTTAGCTCAAGCTCTGTGGGAAAAAGGTCAAAAAAATGAAGCGATCGCTTCCTTGGAAAAAGCTTTGCAAGTATTTCAAGCCCAAGACAGACCTGAAAGAGTACAACAAATTAAAAAGATTTTACAGCAGCTCAAAGGTAACGACGAACCCCACGTCTCGTAAAGTTTTGTGATTATTTGGTTATATAGCTGATTGTTAATTCAGACGTCTAAACATCTAAACATCTAAACATTTAAATGTTCAAACATCTACATCCAGGAGAAAAATGATTATTACCGTAGCAGCTTTTAAAGGCGGGGTAGGTAAATCTACGACTGCACTTCACTTAGCTACGTATCTTCAAAGCAAAGCAGATACGCTTTTAGTGGACGGAGATTTGAATCGCAGTGCTCTAGACTGGTCAAATCGAGGTAAACTACCGTTCAAGGTGGTGGATGAAAAGCAAGGAGTACAGCTAGCAAGATTTTACGAACATATGGTGATTGATACGCCAGCTAAACCGCAAGCAGAGGAGTTAAAAACCCTTGCAAGGGGATGTGATTTGTTGGTGGTACCTACAACTCCCGACGCGATCGCTTTAGCTGCAACAGTGCAAATGGTTGACATCCTGCAAAAATTGAAAACAAATTATCGAATTTTGCTAACTATTATTCCTCCCCATCCTAATAAAGCTGGAGAAGATGCTAAAACAGCTTTAGAGAAAGCGGGATTACCTGTGTTCCAGACAGGAATTCGGCGATTAGCTGTATTCCAACGAGCAGCGTTAGAAGGGGTACCGGTGAATGCGCTCAAAGATCCTTACGCACGTATTGCATGGCGGTGTTACGTCCAAGTTGGAGAAGAGATATTACCATGAGTAGCAAGAAAAAAGGTAGCCGTTTTGACGAGTTAATTGATGCTGCTCGCAGTCGTCAACAAAGGGACAACCTGCAGCTAAGGGTGGAGAAAACTTCTCGGCTTGCTAAAAGTACGGATCCTAATTACATCCGTACCACAATTTATCTGCCCAAGCAATTGCACCGCCAACTGAAAGCAGCAGCAGCTAACGAACAGCGACAAATGAGCGATATTTTAATAGAGTTGTTGGAGCGATGGTTTGATGCTGCTAGCAGCTAACAGCTGTCAAACGAACATTCTTACTTAGTTGAGGTGACTTTATTGACTGAGAAAAAATCTGGTAGCTACGATCCTCGTAAGGCTGAATGGGACGGTATTCCTATCGAGCGCTGGGAACCGTCGCAGTGGAAGCAGTGGAAATCCAAATATCCTGCGACGGACGAGTTTGTTAAGATGGAGCGGGAGTATTTGAGAATCAAGCACGCGATCACCCAAGCTAACACCGCTTTAAGTTTAGATAAAGTCAAGATCAAATTGAAGCTTACCAGTGCGAACTCTATAGGTTTGCAAGGTACTTTTCCCTGTAAACCTGGCGATGTGGGTAAAAATGGTAGTTCTCGCAAACAATATACTTTGTCGTTGGGTTTTGCTGCTACTGATGTGGGTGTAAAAGCAGCGATCGCCAAAGCGCGGGAACTAGATTTGCTGTTAGTTACCAAACAATTTCAGTGGACACCGCAATTGCTAGGCAAACAAGCACAGAAGCTTATATTACCAGATCAGGAGAAAAAAGTCAAACTCATTGCGGAGTTAATTGCACAGTACGAGCAGGAATTTTGGAAAACCCACGTCAAAAATAGACAGGGAATTCGAACTTGGGAAACTCACTATCTAAGACATCTGAAAAAACTTCCACTCGATCGCCCTTTATCAGCAGAAAGTTTAGAAATTGCACTGCAAAAAACTAAGCCCCACAGTGCATCTCGATTTTATCTAGTTTGGCAGCTGCGGAAGTTTTGTAAATTTTGTGGATTTGATGGTTCGAAAATTATAAATTCTTATGCTACTCCCCTTCCTGCTCCTTCTGTTCGCAAAATTCCCAGCGACGACGAAATTTTGCAGGGCTTTACAAAGATAGGAGCTCCTCTATCGCAGTATGCTAGTAAGGAAAATCTTACTCTCCCCGCCCAGTGGCAATGGGCCTACGGAATGCTAGCTACTTATGGTTTGAGACCCCATGAGTTATTTGCTGTGGATTTACAAGCTTTTACGGACGCAGCTAATACTTTTCATTTAGTTACCCTTAATCCTAGTTTGACTGCTGGTACTAAGACTGGCGAACGCAATTGCGGTATTCCACCACTACATCCTCATTGGGTAGATTTGTTTGATTTAAAAAATGTCAAAGTTCCTGCTTTGGGTGGAAAACTAAGTAATAAGACGGCAAAGCTTTATATCAAGTTTCGTACCAGCGGTATTGGTTTTAGACCCTATGATTTGCGCCATGCTTATGCTGTGCGCGGTCATCGCTTGCAAATTCCGATTAAAACCATGGCTGATTATATGGGACATTCGGTACAAGAGCATACAAAAACTTATCAACGATGGATGAGTGAGGATGCAAATCTGGAAATCTATAAAGAAGTTGTGATTCAAAGACGAGGCGCAACTAAGGAAGCACTGCAAGAAAGGATCGAGGAATTGCAAGCGGAGAATTTTGCTCTCAAAGCAGAAAACGAAACTTTGAAGAGAATATTAATTCAACACCAATTAGGGGAATTGCTCAAGTAATTTTTATTAAAGCTAGATGGGATGATAGTTGTTTAACTCTGCTAGCAGGGAACTCTGGAAATTGTAAACTATTTTATCCTTTTTGCTGGCAGCAGGCGACGCTATGATTGGTGATGTGATTTGTGTGGATAGAAGTACTTATGATTCCCTACAACAGCAATTTCAGCAACTGCAACAATCGCTACAATTTCTCCAATTGGTTATAGATAGCATTCCGCAGCTGATTTTTTGGAAAGACGCTAATTTAGTGTACCTTGGTTGCAACAGTCAATTTGCTCGTGCTGTGGGTGCTAATTGTACATCAGAAATTGTTGGTAAGACTGACGAGGAGTTACCTGTAACGGACGAGCTGTTAGATTTGTATCAAAAATGCGATCGCGCTGTTTTAGAATCGGGGGAACCACAACTACACGTGGTGGAAACTTTCCAAACCTCAGATGGAAAGCAGGTCTGGACACAGACAAATAAAATTCCCCTACGGAATGCGGAGGGAAAAGTGGTGGGTGTTCTCGGTACTGTTGAATACATTACCGAGCAAAAACAACAACAACAAGCACTGCAGGAGAGCGAACGGCGATTGCAAAGCGCGATCGCTGCTGCGCCGATTATTGTATATGTTCTTGACAATAAGGGTCGCTTTCTTTTATCTGAGGGTAAGGGTTTAGAGTCTCTGGGACTAAAACCGGGAGAAATTGTTGGCTTATCTGTTTATGATTTGTACCGGGATGTTCCGGAGATTCTTTCTATGGTCGAACGAGCGCTAGCTGGAGAAGTGACTAGCAGCTGTGTTGAAGTTGGGGGAATTGTTTTTGAAAGTCGTTACAATCCCGTTCGCAACGACAAAGGTGAAATCACAGGTTTGATTGGCGTATCGGTGGATATTACCGAGCGCCAGCGAACAGAAGAAGCTTTGCGTCGCAGTAATGCTTTGTTGCAGGCTCAACAAGAAGCTGCTATTGATGGTATTTTAATTATTGATGAAAATCGTCAAGTTGCTTCCTACAATCAGCGTTTTGTTGAATTGTGGCAAATTCCCCCAGCAGTTATTCAAACGGGTGATGACAAAAAGCTGTTGCAGTGGGTCTTTGAGCAACTAGAAGATCCAGAGGAATTTTTGGCAAAGGTAGAATATCTGTACGAGCATCCCGAGGAAACCAGCCATGAGGAAATTGCTTTGAAGGGAGGACGGGTATTCGAGCGTTATTGTGCGGCAGTGCGATCGCCTTTGGGAAATTATTTTGGTCGAATTTGGTATTTTCGAGACATCAGCGATCGCAAACAAGCGGAAATTAAACTTCAGCAACAGGCAGAGGAATTGGAAAACGCGCTGCGCAAGTTGCAACAAACCCAAGCCCAACTTTTACAGAGTGAAAAAATGTCTAGTCTTGGTCAAATGGTAGCAGGTATTGCCCATGAAATCAATAATCCTATCAACTTTATCCATGGCAATCTCGTACCTGCTGCTGAATACATTCAAGACTTATTAAGATTGGTGGAACTTTATCAACAAAACTATCCCCATCCTGTTGCAGCAATTCAAGAGGAAATTATTGCTATTGACCTTGATTTTCTCAAGTCAGATTTGGTGAAACTGCTTCAATCTATGCGAGTGGGAACCGAACGCATTCGAGAAATCGTTTTGTCGCTGCGAAATTTTTCCCGCTTGGATGAAGCTGAGTTAAAGCAGGTGGATATTCATGAAGGTCTTGACAGTACCTTGATGATTCTAGAGCATCGCTGCAAAGCTAAAGGCGATCGCTCGGAAATTAAGATAATTAGGGAATATGGCAAACTTCCTTTGATTGAGTGCTATCCTGGTCAACTGAACCAGGTATTTATGAATATCCTTACTAATGCAATTGACGCTTTAGAAGAAAAAGCCGAAAAGGGAAATTCTCCTTTGAAGAATTTGGAAATTCGCATTCGTACTCAACTTCTCACTAACAACTGGATTGCCGTTACAATTGCAGATACAGGTTCTGGAATTCCTCAACACAAGTTGGCAAAAATTTTCGATCCCTTTTTCACTACAAAAGATGTGGGTAAAGGTACAGGGTTGGGTCTTTCTATTAGTTATCAGATTGTTGTCGAAAGGCATCGGGGCAAATTATATTGTCATTCTACACCAGGAGAAGGAGCAGAGTTTGTAATTGAAATTCCTGCGTTTCAATCTCAGCTAATTTCGGATTAACTTGACTTAATATTTCTTCACAAAAAAGAATCGACACTGCTCTTTTAGCGTCAAAATTAGCATCATACTCAAGACATAATCGTTTACCTGCTAGCTAATGAGTCAACGACAAGATTTGGATGAAGAGCAAATCAATCAAATTATTGATTCTTGGAAATCTGTAACAGATAGTCTGTTGCGAGTACCCGAAAAGGTTGTTTCTGGTGCGAAACAGCAGTACGAGCAAACTACTGCGGCGATCGCTGAATATCTTCGCAGTACTAATTTAGAAGAACTCAATCCTGAAGGTATTAAACGAGATCTGCAATTATTGCTGCAGGATCCACGTGCTGAAATGGGTAATCTTTATAGATCGCATCTCTAAGTTTGACCGTGCGACGATCGTATCGCTTTTGTCTCAGCGTGAGGATATTTCAGAGGAGGAAGCCAACAAAATTGTCGACCGCATCGAAGCTGTTCGCAACTCGCTTGTAGAAGAATACCAGCAATTGCAACAAAGGCTGCGATCGCTAGTTGATAGAATTTTCGATCAAATTCGCAATTATCTCAATTCACTGGAGCTTCCCGAACTTAACTATGAAGGTATTCAGCAAGATTTTGCCAATGGGTTAGAAGCACTGCGCGATCGCCTCAGTCAGTTCGACCGCGATACTTTCGTTGCTATCCTCAGTTCTCGCGAAGATATCTCTCCAGAGCAAGCCAATAAGATTATCGATCGCATCGAAGCAGCCAGGGATAGTGTACTGCATCAAGCTGAGCGCGTACAACAGGAAGTTAACAAGCGCATTTCTGCTATCAAAGAACAAGCTAAGAAGCAAGCAATAGAAACTAAAAAAACTGTTGCAACTGCTGCTTGGTGGTTGTTTAACACTGCTGTTGCTTCTGTTGTTGCTTCAGCAATAGGTGGCGCTTTAGCGGTTACTGGGTATATTCCGTTGCACTAGTTGCAGGTCAGTAGTTCGTAGTTAGGGAGTTCTCGCTTGGCGTGTAATTTCAGGGCTGAGCCCTAACTACAAACTTTTATTACTTAGCTTTATTTTACTTCCAAATATTTTTTCATAACTTCAATACAAATATCAGCAAGTGGATGGCTCAAAATTGCTCTTACTGCTTCTATTGCTGCAGTAATCAGGATTGTTGATAGCCTGGATTTGAACTTTGGTGATTGTTGTGTTGCTGTGGAACTAAGTTGCTTCATCTGTCTCGGTCGGTGGGAGTGCTTTCTACTGTTTCTCAAAAAAATAGCCAGATGCTCTTTGTATCCTTGTTTGTAGGATAAGACCGAGTGTATTCTGGAAGCTGCAACCAAATTATCAAAACAGCTAACAGTTATCAGTTATCAGCTTTGCTACTTTGATTGTTGTCGTCTGAAGGTAAGGGTGATTGCTCCTTTTCCTGCTGCTTTAGCGCCACTACCAATTAACTTTACTTCTCCTTCGGCGCTGATTTCTATTGATAGTTCTATTTCATCAAGCTGAATTCCGGAGGTAAATTGTGCTTGTTGTTCGGCGCTGTTAAACACGTTTGCTATTACTTGCAAAAAATGAGACATTTCTTGCTCTAATTTTTGGGCGCTAACTTTAACGGCGCTGCTTATGCTTTTGGTTGTGGTGTCTTCCTTGAGTTGGTCTCTCCAGTTTTCTGTGGTGGCGGTTGTGCCTTTAGCACCATCCGGGACAGATATCTGTGGGGTATCGTCGGTAACAATCCAAATTGTGTCTGAGGGTGTTTCTGACATAATAAATCTTAACTGAAAGTATGTGTACAGAGCAGATGGGCAGCGAATTTCCTTTCTCTGCGATTACCACAAGTATTTTTTTTGTCAAGATAAATACAGGAAAAAATCTGCTGCCAAAAGGTATCGACAAATAAGAAAAAAAGTAAGAAATGAGTTTGTGTTGGAAAGCTAAAAACAAGACACCAAGGAGGTTTCAAATGGTACGACCGCGCAGGTCTCTTGCTCAGCATTGGCTCAAATCTGAAAAAGCTCTCAAGGAAATTCAACAAGCAGCAAAACTAAAACCAGACGATCGCATCCTGGAAATCGGACCCGGTACCGGAATTTTGACTCGTCAGTTATTACCGCAAGTACAATCTGTAATCGCAGTCGAAATAGACGCCGATTTATGCAAATACTTAAGGAAAGAATTTGCACTAGCAGAAAATTTCTTTTTGTGGCAAGGAGATTTTTTACAGCTAGATTTACCTTTGCTATTCCAGGAAAACTCCCTCTACCCCAACAAAGTAGTTGCTAATATCCCCTACAACATCACCGGACCAATCCTAGAAAAACTACTGGGTACAATTGCTCACCCCAACTCGCAACCCTACGAATTAATTGTCCTGCTCCTACAAAAAGAAGTAGCGCAAAGACTAGTAGCCAAACCAAGCTCAAAAGCATTCGGAGCTTTATCCGTACGGGTGCAGTATCTAGCAGAATGTGAGTTAATTAGTATAGTTCCTGCAGCTGCCTTTGAACCACCACCGAAAGTAGATTCTGCAATAGTACGTTTAACCAAACGTCAAATCCAAGTGGCACCCCAAAATCCCCAAAAATTAGAAACCTTGATTAAATTAGGATTTGCAGCCAAGCGTAAAATGTTACGAAATAACCTGCAAAGCTTAGTAGAACGCGATCGCGCCAGCCAATTACTGGAACAATTAAAAATAAATCCCCAAGCTCGTGCGGAAGACCTTAGCGTTAGTCAGTGGATCGCTTTATGTAATAGCTTGGTGGACTCCCCCACCACTGTGGAGATAAACGGCAAACTTGGTTAGCACAACCCCCCACTACCCTACCACCTACTATCCACTCACATATGCACTCCTACAATCTCATTGCCCCTGCTAAAATTAATTTATACTTAGAAATTATCGGCGATCGCCCCGATAATTTTCACGAATTAGCAATGATACTTCAAAGCATCGACCTGGCAGACCGGGTCGAAATCCGCTGCTCCAAACAAATTCAAGATATCCGCCTTCACTGTCAGCACCCCCAAGTACCCACCGATAAAAGTAATTTAGCTTACCGCGCCGCCGAATTGATGGCAACGCAATTTCCCGATGCTTACGCCAAACACGGCGGTATAGACATCACCATCACCAAAAACATACCAGTAGCAGCTGGATTAGCAGGAGGTTCGACCAACGCCGCCGCAGTTTTGGTAGGAATCGACTTACTGTGGAAACTAGGACTAACTCAATCAGAATTACAAGAACTAGGAGCTATTTTAGGTTCAGACGTACCATTTTGCATAAGCGGTGGCACCGCGATCGCCACAGGTAGAGGCGAACAACTTTCTCCCCTACCCAGCTTACAAGATATGTATATCGTATTGGCAAAATATCGCCACCTAGAAATTTCCACAGCTTGGGCGTACAATACCTATCGCGCCTCCTACGGCAATTCCTATATCCGCAATCAAGACGACTTGGTAGAACGTGCTTTAGCAGTACACTCAGGCGAAATGGTAAAAGCTATCGTCCGCCAGGACATAACACAAATCGCCCAAAAACTTCACAACGACTTAGAAAAAGTAGTTCTACCAGCTTACCCCCAAGTAGCCGAACTGCGAGAAATACTCGCCAAACAAGAAGGCGTTTTGGGAACAATGATGTCCGGTTCCGGACCAACTGTATTTGCCATCTGCGACAGCAAACAACGAGCACACCAAGTAAAACTAAATATAAGAACGGCAATACCTGATGAAGATTTAGAATTATTCGTAGCTCAATCCCTCGCACACGGCATTCAAATATCATGAACGAACCAAACCTCACGCCACAAACCCCAACTCAAACAACTCCCCTACGCTGCGTAACAGGTGCACTCTTCTCAGGAATACTGGCGTACGCAGCATACTCTCTCACGAGCGCCATCGCCACAACCTACGCTACCAAACCAATTCATTCCCACAACTGGATCGTGTTAAACATCACTTCCGCCGTTCGCACCCTAGTCGTAGGTATCACCGCTTTCGCCTCTGCAGTTTTTGCCATAGCAACTATTGGGTTAGTAGCTTTGGCTGTTCAACTTCTGTTTCAGCAGCTAACTAAACGTTGAGCAGACTTCATATCTCTATGGTTATATAACCATAGACAATAAAAATTAGCGAGATTCTATTGGTACCACCCGAGCCATAACCCTTAACTTATTCAACTTGAAAACCAAGCGCTGAGCTTGTTGTTTGTACAAAGGTAGAGGTAGCACAGCCGGTAAACTTTTCATTAATTGCCTAGCTGTACTGATATTACAACCAGAAATCACGCTAATTTCATTAGCACCGTCAAAAATGGCATCATTGGTGAAAGCCTTTTCAACCAACACCTGCCAATTGCGGGGAGCCAACTGGCCGCGTTCAATTCGCTGTAGACTAGAAGTAGTAGCCAGAACAACCAAGCGATCGCCAACAGCAACAGTAGTTTCGTAAGCAGGCATCAACTTAGGAGGAGATTTAGAAGCTTTTTGGTAAAGAATGGGAACAGCACCATAGCCATAGGCAATATCGCTCAACATCAACCCATTTAAAGTATCCCCCTCCTCCACCGCGTACTCCACCAGCTGAATAGTTTGATTGTTCAGGTGAAACAAACCGAGAATATTTTCTCCAAAAGCAGCAGCAGCAAAAACTTCCGCCGACAGAGCAGACGTACACAGTACCTGAGCGTAGGAAAACAACTGCGCGATTCGCTCGCTAAACTGACGGTTGTAGGTACGTATAACCAAACCAGTATTGGGATTGAAACTATGAGCCATCAAACTAATTTCCAGATTCTCCATTTGATCGTCTGTTACCACCACCACGCTTTTAGCACGAGCAAGATTCACCTTCGTTAAAGCAGCGGCAAAATTGTCAACAATCACTGGTATTCTTGGAGAAATATTGGTATCCAGCGCTCTCTGGGTAACTGCAATCAAAGGTTGTTTGAGTTCTAGCAAAAGAGTTGCAATTTGCCGACCAACCCGATTTAATCCGATCAAGACAACGTGATCTTGCCGGGGTTTTGGTGTACGAGCACCAGGAAAGAGAAACTGAAATTTCGAACTTAGAAGTTTATCAGTGAGTAAAGCATACAACACCCCAACAAAAGCCGTACCTGCTAACGTTAACCCCAAACTTAACAACCGCAACCATCCTGGCATATACTGAGATGGCTCGGGCTGTGTTTTGAATTTTACACTACCGAATAAATCTCCATATCCTCCCAAAAGCAAGACCGCCGTGGCATAAAACGCCTCCACCAAAGTAGAAGTTGGATAGTTGAGAGTATAAAGAATTGTTCCGCCACACCACAAAAAAATCACTGCCATACCGCAGATAATTGCCACCCGCACGGTGCGATCGCCAAATTGCCAAAGTTGGGCCAACTTCTGCTTCAGACCGTTCCATGACAAACTGCGAATAATTTCTTGCCACAACTGCTGCACGATGGGTCTGGACTGAATTGCCGAACGTTGTTCCAAAGGAAACAGATCTGCAACCTCGATATAAACGATCGTGTCTCCCGCGCGCAAAGTTGTTTCGCCTTCCCACTCATAAAATTGCGGCGGCAATTCCGAGGAAGCAGTAGCATAATTTAATACACGGCGAAAAGAAGTATTGAGTTGGTGTAACTGCCATTTATTGCACCAAAAATCATCACTTTTAATTTGGTGCTTTACCACTCGCAGCTTGCGTCCCTCCAGATGAAAGTATCCCAAATTTTCATTACCAAGAGCAGCAAACGCAAAAGCAGAAGCAGTTAGTTGAGTTGGTTCAAAAGCAACGAAATTACCGAGATTTTGACTTAAAAGTTTGTTCAAATTTTGTTTATCCGACCGTACAACCAGACGCACTTGAGGATTTAAAAGTCTTGCTGCAAAGGCGGCTTCAATATTCACCCCTTCATCGTTGGTAACCAAAAGTACAGCTCGACACTGACGAATGCCAGCCTGTTCTAGAATATTCGCCTGGCAGCAATCTCCAATCAGAAATTCTTCTAACAATTCTTGTAAATTTGATACTTCCCAATTGGAGGGTGGAACCAAATCGATAGCACTAACAACAGCACCATACTCCTTTAAAACAACAACGCACTGCTGACCTAAACTTCCCAATCCGCAAACTAAAAATCGATGGAATTTTGTTGGGGAGCGATGAAGAGATTGGTGGGTATTCTCCATACCACGCGCCAGAAAGTAGGTAAATATGATTATACTTTTGGACCGGTAAGATTCCTACCCCGCAAAAAGCCTTGAATTTTGGATAAGTCCCGGGCTTTTACCCCACCAAACTCTGCCAAATTGGCAAAATCTAGCAAACTACTCCTGTTGCTCTGTCTTTTGCTTTGTAGATGGAATTAAACAGATCCTAGAGGGAGCATCTTGTGATTGGGACAACGAGAATTGCTAAAATCCGACTTGCAAGTATCGGTCAAAGCGATCGCCGCGAGCACCTAGATTCCCACTCAGACGACCGCGGTAGTGGCAGGTAAGCATAACAAATGTGAGGTTTAGAAACAATGTTTATAAGAAAAATTTGTAACTGCTTTCGTAGGTAAAACAAGCATCACAAACGACTATATTTTGCCAGCACAAAAGTAGCTACGCAGAAGGAGGTAATTCCAAGAATTTCCATGTAATGTTGTATTGACCAAAAAGGAAATGGCAAAATGACATTGCAAGGTGTAATTCTAGATATAGATGGAACGCTGATTCTCAGTAACGATGCCCATGCTCGCGCCTGGGTAGAAGCTTTTCAGAAATTTGGCCGCGAAATCGCGTTCGACCAAGTCAGACCTTTAATCGGTATGGGAGGCGATCGCATCATTCCCAAGCTAGCACCGGGACTTTCCAGCGAAGAAGGAGAAGGAAAAAAATCGCCGACTACCGTCAAGAAATTTTTCTCCACAAATACGCACCAACTTTAAGACCCGCTAACGGCGCGCGACAGCTGCTGCTAAAGTTGCAACAGCAAGGATTGCGCCTGGTAGTAGCTACTTCAGCCAAAAGCAAAGAATTATCCGCCTTGCTCAAAGTCGCCAAAATAGAAGATTTACTCTCCCAAACAACAACCTCCAGCGATGCAGACTCTTCCAAACCAGCTCCAGATATCGTCAAAGCTACCCTCGCCAAATCGCAGTTACAACCAAACCAAGTTATCATGCTCGGCGACACTCCCTACGATATCGAATCAGCAAACGCAGCAGGAGTAGATGTCATCGCCTTTCGCTGCGGAGGTTTTGACGATACCCAACTTGCAGGAGCAATAGCTATTTATGAAGATCCAGCGGATTTGCTCGCGCAGTACGAGCATTCCCCCCTAGCCAAAAAAGCGACAACTGGGAACCAATCCCAATCATCGCCGTAAACTTCTCAACACCACAAGCAAAATTCCTATACAGCGCCAGGACCTCTACCCCGCTGGTCGCTGTCCATCGTTAATTCTCCTTCCTTATCTTCATTCACTTGTTTGAGCTCTTCGGTACGCTGTGCAGCGTCTTCCTGCGCTTGCTGTTGCGCATCCCCCGGTACTTCGTAGTACATTTCCGGTTCGATGGCGTAGTTGTTTAACAAACCTTCTTTATCCACCGTGTAGCCACCTGTGGTGCGGATACTTTCCCCAGGATGAGTTTGGTCGTCCGTACTAGCACTTGCTTCCCTTTCCTCTGTAGGAAGTGTTTTATACAATTCCCCTTCCCTTTCTTTCCGAGCAGCAGTTTCGGCCGGAATGATATGTCTGTCGTACTCGTCCACTTGAGCACGCTCGGAGCTATCTACTGCTTTGTTAAAATTTTCATTAGTCATTATCTTTCTTCTCCTAAAAACCTATCCCGCTCAATTCAATTTGCGATCTAGATTATGATTTTTAACAACCATAAATTCACTATCTCAAGGAGTGTTTTAACTAGCAAGAAGATGAATTTAATCTATCCTTTGATATAGTCTGGGTATCAAATATAAGATATCTATATCAAACAAATACGAAAATTTAAATTATTTTATCTAGATAAAAATTTAGGTCAAGTATAAGCTAATATACCTGACCCAAAAAGCTATATTTAGATTTGAATTTGCTATTAACCTAAGAACTGTTTTTTAATTAAATCTATTTCCGCAGCTAATTCTTCTCTAGTTGAAGTTTTAAGCAAATAACGAAAAGTAAACCAAGTTGAGTAAGCAATACCAATCAACTCAAACAAAGGCTGCGCCAAGGGAATATCGTTAATCGCACTCAAGATTGCCAAAATAACCTTCACCAAAACAAATGTTAAAAAAACCCAACCTAAGGCAATTAAAGGTTGTTTGTAGGCGTTAAAAAATTTTTCCAAATTTTCCGGAAACCGCTCCCCAAATTCTGTGATTGCTTTGCTCATCTCTTGCCATTGATTTTGAGTAGGTTGGGCAGGCATTAATTGGGGTAGGTTTTGGGTATCTGCGCCTGGAATCGCGGCCAATTGCTTGGTAGGAGAAGCAATATCGTCGTACTGCAATTGTTCGGTTTCCATACTATATCTCCTTATATCTGTACTACAGCTTAAACTAACACGAAACAATTTTGTTTGTATCGCTCTTTTTTGCTATTTGCGTTTGGTGGTAAATACTGTAGTGAACATCATTAATATTCCGCCGACAACAATTACAATTGCCGCTCCCCCGACTGCTAAGTCTAAAAAATTACTATTGTCCATAACATTTAACCGTAATTTAATATTTAAAAATCCACTCCTCGCTTTAGCTGTACACCTTGATTGGCATAGTGCTTGTGGCAGTAAACTTCAGAATGAACACTTGCCAAATCAAAGTACGCAGGTTGGTTTTGACAGCGCCCGGTAATAATAATTTCAGTATGAGGAGGTTTGCGCAGCAAAGTTTGCACAATTGGTTCCACAGGAAGTAATTCCAAATCCACGGTGGGATTGAGCTCGTCAAGGATAATCGTTTTATAAATTCCAGAAGCGATCGCTGTTTTGGCGATTTCCCAACCCCGTTCCGCTTCTACATAATCTAATTCTTGTCGGGAATTGCGCCAGACGATCGCATCTCGACCGCAGCGTTGGTGATCCACCACATCTGGATAAGACTGCTGCAAAGCAGCAAGAGCTGCATCTTCTGTATAGCCAGTACCACCTTTAAGCCATTGCATAATTAACACGCGGGTAGAACCGGGATGGTTAATTCCCCTTCCAATTGCTTGCAAAGCTTTACCCAAAGCACTGGTAGATTTGCCTTTTCCGGAGCCGGTGTAAATTTCAATACCTTCTATTCCCTGCGCTTTGGCAACAGGGTGATGGTGGGGTTTCATTTCCGAGTGCAAATCTGCAATATCAAGTAACTTTTGTGGCGTTCCCCGTCCAGTGGCAATAATTTCTAACTCTGGCGGTTTGGATTTGAGCGTTTGCACCACCTCATCCACCGGTAGCAACCCCAAATCCAAAACAGGATTAATTTCATCCAAAACAACAACCGAGTACAAACCAGAGGCGATCGCACCCTTGGCCACATCCCAACCCCGCGCCGCCTCAACTCTATCAAAAGGCGTAATTTCGTTGGGTCCGAAAAATTCCGCTCTTCCAGTGCGAACTTGATCGATTAAATGCGGAAATCCCCGCTGCAAAGCTGCGATCGCCCCATCTTCATCATAATCCCGTTCCGGTCCCTTTAAAAACCTCAGCAGCAAGACACGGTTGGGATTATTTGGCGTATTTATCCCCAAACCAATAGAGCGCAAAACCACTCCCAAAGCTGCTTGGGATTTACCTTTACCAGCACCGTCGTAAACGTGAATTTGTCCTGTTACCCTTTGTGGACGTACCTGCGCTGTACGAATACCGATGTCGTTTTTGAGCATCTGACTACAAGCTGTAACGTGGCAGTCTTTAATCTTACCCAAGTCTTGTCATAACTGCTAGAGAGAGGAAAATTCGGATTTTTGCAAATCTAGCCTTGTATCTTCCCCAAACCCCAAAATTGTCCTGCTTGCGGCTATACTTTCTTCAGTCACATCTAGAAAGCTATTTGGTCATGTTTGACTATGCTATGATTCCTGAAATTATTCCCCTCGGTGCCATTTTATTTAATTTTTTATTCATCCTGATAGCTATTCCCCTAGAAGCATACGTCTTGAATAAACGACTCAAATTTGACAAGAGAACTTCAACTTTCTATGCTATCTCCATTAATTTACTGTCTAACGCTATAGGTTGGATCGTATTTTTTCTCTTAGAACCACTACTAGCAATACCCCTCAAATCAGAATTAATCAGTTACATTTTCTTCGCTCGCTTTCTCTCCACTAAAATTCAGATGTTAATAATTTTAACTGCTTTTATAATTTTCTTTGGCACTTTTTTACTAAAAGTATTGCTTTTGAGACTTTTATTACTTTCACTGACGGATTTTCAAAAACCCGAGCCTGCTAGTACTCCCCAACGCTTCAACTTGCGTCGTAGCAAGAAATTAAAATTGCAAAATACCAATCTGGCCACCACCGTTTTAATAGCTAATGCCCTCAGCTATAGCGCTATTTCTATGATTTTATTTTTGATTCCCAAACAGGTCTAAGAGGTGCGAGCATGCAAATATTGAAAGATATATTCGGATTATTTAATCTTTTTGAAGATGTTTATGCAAGAATCAAAAAAATTTTAGTACCTCCCAAAGCTTACTCCTGGCAAACATTAATTTATTTGAGCATTTTTTCTTTATTAATGTCATGGTTATCTAACGGTTTTGTCAGGGATGCCATCGCTTTTTGCGGCTGGCTATTTCTGATAGCAGGTACTGCTTGGTATACCACCGACAATCCCTTGCTTGTTCCCGGTACCAACATGCCAGTTGGAGCGTTAATAACTGGATTTTTAATTAGTACTTTTGCCTTTCGACATCAAGAAGATATTATTACCACAAATACAATTGTTTTCTGGCCGACAATTTCCGCATTAATCACTGCCATTCCAGAATTTTTTGAAGGAACGGGAACAGACGTCAACCCACAAATTCCAAAATTAGAAGACCGTCAAAAAATTATTATTTTAATTGCTAGTAGTTTGGTAATTAGTTGTTGTTTACAATTCATATTTGTCGTCAACAAATGGTACCAAGAATATCCCAGTTTGCGTTTAGACAAAATTCCACGCACCTTTGTCGTGAAAATAGTACCTTCAACCAAAATTCCCAAAAACGGAATTGTGATTTTAGAAAAACTCGAACCGAGAATAGAACAACAAATTCTCGACAGACCTTGGTCAGAAGTAGAGCAATGGCTACTAGACGCGAAACAAAGAGTTGCAAACCTGGGTAGACAAGTTATAGAAACTAACTTGCGCGAATATGAAGAAAAATCTTTATGGCAAGTTGAACCGCGCATATACAATCTTAAGTCCGGCTATAAATTAGATTTATTAAGTATTTGGACTGGTCCTTCTTTGAGCGGACGTGGATATTACTTCCAAAAATCATGTCGGATTGACCCCATCGCCAAATCCACAAACGACAAATCCGTCATTGCAGAAATTGATTGCGGAGGAATTAGCAAACCGATTTTAGGGCCACCACCAACTGCACAGTAAACACTATTGACCAATAACTTAGGAGTAATTACAAATGATTACAGACAATTGACTTATAACTAAACAGCAATGAACCTTGGCAGAATTTTTGTATTAGCAACAAACGTGTTTCGGGAAGTAATGCGCGATCGCCTTTTATTTATCATTGGCTTTTACATTCTCATACTTGCTGCTGCTTTTGCTTTGCTTCCCGAAATCGCCGCCACTACAGAAAGCAAAATATTTCTAGATTTTGGCTTGGCAACAATTAACCTCCTCGGTTTAATAGTAGTAGTATTTGTCGGTACAGGACTGATTAACAAAGAAATTGAAAAGCGTACGGTTTTGGTGTTATTGGCCAAACCTATCAGTCACAGCGAATTTATCGTTGGGAAATACCTGGGATTATTAACAGTATCAGCCGTTCTCATCACTACAATGACAGCAATTTACTTGCTGTTTTTACAATTCGGTAAAATCAATTATTCGCTCGCAAGCATTTTAATTGCTGCATTTTTCCAATTTCTCCAATTGTCTTTAATCGCCGCCGTTGCTATTACTGCGGGTGCGTTTACTAGTTCCTTATTAGCAACAGCTTTAACCTTGTTTATCTACCTTATGGGAAATATTACTCAAAATTTATTACAACTTGGTCGCCTGGGACACAATCCCAACATAGAGCGCCTTACTCAAGCTTTGTATCTTATTTTGCCGAATTTATCCCGATTAGATCTCAAAAACGACGCTGTATACGGATTGGAGGCTCTACCTAGTTCAACTGCACTTATTGCCAATACTGTTTACGGCTTGCTTTATAGCATTATGTTAGTAGCGATCGCTGTATTTATTTTCTCCCAACGAGAGTTTTGATAGCGCTCAAAACCCAGAGTAATAGCTAATAGATTGGAAACTATTAGCTACGCTCTGTTGATAAATTGAACCATCAGGCATAATAGTTTCATACAATTTGGCATTCCTAAGATTAATCCTCTCCACAATCGCTTCACTCAAATTTGCCGCCGTTAAATTTGCCCATCTCAAATCTGCACCTGTTAAATCTGCTTGATTGAAATTTGCTTCTATTAACATCGCTCCGCATAACTTCGCACCTGTGAGATTTGCTTTTACTAATTTAGCTTCAATCAGTGATGCTTCGATTAATATAACTGCACTCAAGTCTGCTTGTTGGAAATCAACATTACAAAGACATGCACCCCAGAGATTGCTTTGATTTAATTTTACTTCCCGCAACAAAGCACCGCATAAATTTGCTTGTCTTAAATCAGCTTGGCTTAAATTCGCTTGACATAAATTCGCCTCACTAAGATTTGCACCAGTCAAAATAGCCCCACTTAAATTAGCACCGCACAAATCTGCGCCCACAAAGTTTATTCCACTTAAATCAACTTCCTTGAAGTCAATACCACTTAAATCGCATCCACTAAAATCTCTATCCTCGAAATTTTCATTTGTCATTTGACTGAGAAAACTTTTGTACTGGCGTGCATAATTTTTCATCACACTTACCTCTATAATCTAAATTGTAAATTTTTTTAACTTTTACTCTGATAATCTCTGTATTTCGAGATTACACTCCCACAGGCAAACAATTGGGCAGCTGAAAGAGAAAATTACAGAAACAATTTGTAATAAATCATGAATGCCTCGAAAATTCGTTAAGAAAGCAGCTTTTTCTGTCAAAAGGTCTTGATAAACATCAGGAAAAATTGATAACTGAGAATTTTCATTGTCAGTGGTATTCTCAGATACGGAAATTTTATTTTTCTATCTGCAAATCCAGATCTAAGGCGTGCGCATCGGTAAAGGCTTCCAATTAGAATAATCGCCCAAGTGACTCCAGTACGCCATGTATCCGGTAAAGGCAAAAATAAAAGCCGCAACAATCAAAACGATCGCACCCAACAAGCGCCAAGCACGATTTGTTTTCAAAAAAAGTGTTGGTGTAGCCAAAACTCCAGCTAACCCAGTTAAAATAAACCCAATTCCTGTCTGCAACGGCTGTCGCGTCAATCCTAAATTCAATACGCGTACGCCAATGACAATCGCCACAAGTCCTGCAAAAAAACCATAAACAGCCACCGTCAGCAAGTCCCAACCAAAAGCTAAAGCCAAAGAAGTACCAAGGAACAAAACACCGAATAAAACAGTTGTTTCACCGTAGGCAATATTGAAACTACCAGTCAAAGGCCAGGTAAAAATCACGTGCAAACCTGTAACAAGGGCGATCGCCCCCGTTATCCCAAAACCAGGAATCCAAAGTTTTTGATTTGCACGATCTATTCCGTAATATACGTAGCCAGCAAGCAGAAATAAACCAGCTACTAAATTAATCAACATCAAAGTAATGTAGTTAATAAACATTGCCCTGCTATATTGCTGTGGAATTATTTACTCTGCTCTCCAAGTTTGTAATTGCAAATAAACCAATACCAGTGTCACGGCAAGCAAAACTGTTGCAGCTGCTGCGGCATAACCAAAATCAAACTGGCCGAAAGCCTCTTGGTAAATGTAGTAAACTAACAAATTTGTAGAATTTAAAGGGCCACCACCAGTAATTACATACACTTGCTCAAAACTGCGCAAAGTAAAAATCATAGTGGTGACAAAAGCAAAAATGATGGTAGATTGCAATCCAGGTAGGGTGATGTACCAAAATTTTTGCCAAGCATTTGCGCCATCAAGTTCGGCAGCTTCGTAGCGACTAGAAGGAATAGTTTGCAACCCTGCCAAAAACACCACCATGTTAAAGCCTAATTGTTTCCAAATACTCAAGATAATTAAAACAGGCATGGCCCAAACAGTGCTGCTTAACCAAGGAATTGGCTCTATTCCAATAGCATCCAACAGCTGGTTGATAGGACCGTTGTTTTGAAACAGCCAGCGAAATCCCAAACCAGCAGCCACCATGGAAATAATCGAAGGTAAAAAATAAGCACTTCGCAACAGTTGAGTCAATACCAAAGTCTGATTTAACAATACAGCTAATCCCAAGGGAATAACCAAACTGGGAACAACCGTAGCCACGGTAAAGTAAATTGTATTAAAAATAACTTGCCAAAAATCGGAAGTGAAAAGCAAGCGCCAGTAGTTTTTTAAACCTACCCAGTGTATACCTCTGGAGGTAAAAATATCAGTTGTAAAGCTAAGGTAAAACAAATAGGCGATCGGCCAAAGCACGAAGATGCCCAAAAATATTATTGCTGGTGCCAAAAATAACCAAGCTGTCACCGTATCGCTGTCGAGAAATCGATTGCTAAAAAAGCGAGAAATTTTCATAGAAGTGCAACGATACTGAATATTGCCATTACGGGGAAATCCTAATTTTTCTCAATATAGCAATCGAAATTACATTTTGAGAAAATAGATAAGCTTGATATCAAAACTAACGGCGTACGATTCGAATTTATAAATTTGCTGGGGTGAATGATTTAGAATTGCCATGTCTTACCACCAAGTATCTCAAGATATGAATACCTGTTCCATCCTGGATATTTCCACTGCTTACCTAATTTCTCCTCCTATTGCCGAGGAGCAATTTTCCCAAGGTGCGCCGGTCAAATTGGGAATCTTGGCCTCTGGAAACGGTAGCAATTTTGAAGCAATCGCACAAGCGATCGCTTCCCGGCAACTTCACGCCCAAATTCAAGTTTTAATTTACAATCAACCGCAAGCCTATGCCGCTGTTCGCGCCGCAAATCGCCGTATTCCCTCCGTACTTCTCAACCATCGCCACTACAGCACTCGTGAAGATTTAGACCGGCAAATTGTACAGACCCTGCATCAATACAGTGTAGATTTGGTAGTTATGGCCGGTTGGATGCGAATCGTCACGCAAGTATTAATTGATGCGTTTCCCAATAAAATTATCAACATTCATCCCAGTTTGCTACCGAGTTTTAAAGGAATGCATGCCGTAGAACAAGCTTTAAAAGCTGGCGTCAAAATCACTGGCTGTACCGCGCATTTGGTATCCCTAGAAATGGACAGCGGTCCCATTTTGATTCAAGCAGCAGTTCCCGTCATGCCTGACGATACACCACAAAAGCTCCACGCCAGAATTCAACTGCAAGAACATCGCATCTTACCGCAGGCGATCGCCTTGACAGCACGTCTTAATGGCTTACCTTCCACAAATAGCTAGAAAGAATGTTTGTAAGTACGTGAGCAACAATCGGTACTAACAAATTATTGCTCCAAACAGCGCTGTATCCCAATATAAATCCTACGATCGTAGCCCAAACTACGTAAGGCCACTGCTGCACGCCACTCAAGTGCAAAACCCCAAAACAGAGACTGGAGAAAAAAACAGCTAAATGATCTAATCCAAAAGCCGGCAGCATCACACCGCGAAATAACAATTCTTCACTCAACCCCGGTAACAATCCCAGCCAAATCAAGTCTGGTAAAGTCAAGGGTTTGAGTATGAGTTCCAAGTAAAAATTAGCACTTTGGCGATAGGGAGGGCAGTATTGATAGGCTAAACCACTCAAACCCGTAATGGTTAAACCTAAACCAATTCCCAACAGTAAAGCTTTCATCTCCCATTGCCAAGACATAAGGTAAAAATTGCCAAAATACAACCACACTTTGGCAATGAGCCACAAAATTATAGCAGTCACTCCCATCGCCACCAGTACTTGGGTGCGCGTCATGTATGGAATTTTTGGTTCTTGTTTTTGCTGTTGAGTCACGGGAGTAACGCTAATTATTCAAACATTTTAAAGAGGATATCTCAGGCGTAACAGCAAGAGGATCTATGCCTGCTTTGCGAGCAACCAATACACCCACTGCCTCTAAATACGAGTTTACCTGTATTGATTTTATACCTAACGAGCAAGCAGGAACTTGTATGCGAGTATAGTTTTCCTTAACAGCAACGATCCAACAACGTCGCTGCTTTTGACTTAAACTTAATAAAGCACTGCTGCCGCAAGCGCTTGCCGGTACGATCGCCGCATCAACTTCGTCTACCCAAATATCTTGCTCTGAAGATCGTTGTCGAGCTTGTTCAACAATAAATTGCGGTGCACGACTCAAACCTACCAGCACGCTGGGTAAAAAAGTATAGCCCAATTCCTCTGCAGCACAGCGAGGAGATAAATTTCCATCTTCAGCTAACGTTGCCTTGAAGGCGGGAGCGTGGGCGCAAGGAAGGTGAAATTCACGTACCACCAAATGGCTGATCACAGCTTCTGCTCCTGCAATTGGGTCGACTCCCTGACCGCAGCGATAGTTTTGTTCTGCTTGTGCATCGATCTCATCGGGAAAACGCGCCACGACGGCGATCGCTTCTGCTTTTGCTTTTGTCACGAGCACTTGTGCTGCTCGCAGCAAACTATCTGGGTTACCGATGGTTCCCCAACTGCTACCAGAGACGCTTGTACGTAATTCTACGTTCAAAGGAGTATCCGTTATAACGTAGTCGGTCAGAGACAATCCCAAGGTCGCTCGAGCGGCATCTGCTGCCTGCAACTGTCGCCACCGCAGTTCCGGTTCGATTCCCCGGTCTAAAATCAAACCCACACGATTTTGGTGTACGGGACGCAATCCCCACGCTCCAGCTGCAAATTTGTCCAATCCATAACCTTCGACGTACAAAGTATTGGGCAAATTCCAATACAAGCTTGCACCGTTGAGAACGTTGGGATGGGTAATCAAGCGATCGCAAACCTGAGCGATCGCTCTGGCCACAGGTAATGCATCCCCTGCATAACCGCCAATCGCCGCCCCAATGCCGGTAGGTATAATCAAAATAGCAGTATACGGACGCAAATTCACAACTTGCTTGGCTCCAGCACTACCAGCGAGATTAATTTCTAGTAACCACAGCTTCTACAGTTACTTTTTGTCGTTCGGCATCCACACTGGTAATAGCCCAACGAAGTGGTTCTCCCTGTTTTTTCAGTTCTGCTTCTATTGCCTTTTGCAGTTGGTCAGGAGTTTCTTGGAAGTTAATTTCCGCTGTAATAAAATGAGTAGTCACGATCGAAATTGCTCCCCAAAATTCTAAAATAACTTGATACTTGATACTTAGCAGTCAAAAAATTAAAAAACTGAAAAAATTCTTATTGGTCTTTGCCAAATTGTAGCTGATAAACAACTTCTTCTTTTTCTGTGACTATTTTTAAATCCGAACGTGGATAAGCTACACAAAGCAAGACATAGCCTTGTTTTTGTAACTCGGGACTAACGCCCATACCATCACTTTGATCTACACTTCCTGCTAAAATTTGACCGGCACAAGTCGTGCAAACACCAGCATGACAAGAACTTGGCAATCCCAAACCTGCTGCATCTGCAACTGATAATATAGTTTCATCTTCCGGAACTTGTAAAGTATGAATTTTACCTTGATGGTGAAGTTCAACAGTGTAGGTTTTCGGCATAATACAAAATTACTGACAAATTGAGTACTTTATATTAAAAAGTAGGTGACCGTTTCCATCAGCTAGCTGAGAAAAATTTGGGTGCAGAAAATACATGTAATAGTACCTATACAGGGATAATTATAAATCTTTGTCACAAGACAAACTCAATAAATTTTCCCTGTCCGGCACACCTGAAAAATTTTATCAGGTCAAGCAAACAAAACAAAGGAAAGTAATAATCACTAGAAAAAATTTTACCGAAGCAGAGGAAAAGTAAAATGCTGGAATCATATCGCCAACACGTAGCCGAACGCGCAGCCTTAGGAATTCCCCCACTACCGTTAGATGCCAAACAAACATCCGAACTATGCCAGCTACTGAAAAATCCACCGGTAGGTGAAGAAGAAACATTATTGCATTTATTGCGCGATCGCGTACCGCCCGGAGTCGATCCAGCAGCTTACGTCAAAGCCGGATTTCTCACCGCCATAGCCAAAAAAGAAATTACCAGTCCCCTGATTTCACCCATAGAAGCAGTCGAATTATTAGGCACAATGGTAGGCGGCTACAACGTTCAATCCTTGATAGAATTACTGCAAACTCCCACCACCTCCGTATCGGATTCTTCTGAAACACCCCTAGTCATGGGAGGACAAGGCAAAGAACCAATAGCAGCCTACGCCGCCAACGCTCTCAGTCACACCCTGCTGGTATACGACGCCTTCTACGATATCTTAGAGTTATCCAAAAATAATCCCTACGCCAAACGAGTAATAGACTCCTGGGCAGCAGCTGAATGGTTTACCGTTCGTCCCAAGCTGCCAGAATTTGTCAACGTCATCGTTTTTAAAGTCAAAGGCGAAACCAACACCGACGATTTATCTCCCGCCACCCACGCCACCACCCGCCCCGATATTCCTTTACACGCCTTGGCAATGCTAGAATCTCGAATGCCAGGTGCACTAGAAACCATAGCCGAATTAAAGAAAAAAGGATACCCAGTTGCCTACGTGGGAGACGTAGTCGGTACGGGTTCCTCCCGCAAATCAGCTATCAACTCCCTGCTGTGGCACATTGGCAATGACATTCCCTACGTTCCCAACAAGCGATCGGGAGGATATATCTTAGGCGGTACGATCGCTCCCATCTTCTTCAACACCGCAGAAGACGCCGGCGCTTTCCCCATCCAATGCGATGTCAGCAAGATGGAAACCGGTATGGTCATAACCATCTACCCTTACAAAGGAGAAATCACCAACTCTGCAGGCGAAGTTATTTCCACCTTCAACCTCAAACCAGACACCATCCTCGATGAAGTACGCGCCGGCGGACGCATCCCCCTACTCATCGGACGCACCCTCACCGACAAAACTCGACAAGCACTAGGCTTAAAACCCAGCCCAGTCTTCACCCGTCCCCAACAACCAGCAGATACGGGTAAAGGTTACACCCTTGGACAAAAAATCGTAGGTAAAGCCTGCGGCGTCGCCGGCGTGCGTCCCGGTACCTACTGCGAACCAATCGTCACCACCGTTGGTTCCCAAGACACCACCGGACCCATGACGCGAGACGAACTCAAAGAACTAGCCTGTCTCGGCTTTTCAGCCGATCTGGTCATGCAAAGTTTCTGCCACACCGCAGCTTATCCCAAACCAGTAGACATCAAAGTTCACCACGAACTCCCCGACTTTTTCGCCTCTCGCGGCGGCGTAGTACTGCGTCCCGGCGATGGTATCATCCACTCCTGGCTAAACCGCATGCTGCTACCAGATACCGTCGGAACAGGTGGCGACTCCCACACCCGCTTCCCCCTAGGAATTTCCTTCCCCGCTGGTTCCGGACTGGTCGCCTTTGCAGCTGCCTTGGGTGTTATGCCCCTGGACATGCCAGAATCAGTTTTAGTACGCTTCCAAGGAGAATTGCAACCCGGCGTTACCCTGCGGGATATCGTCAACGCCATCCCCTACGTAGCCATACAAAAAGGTTTGCTCACCGTCGAAAAGCAAAACAAGAAAAATGTCTTCGCCGGGCGAATCATGGAAATAGAAGGCTTGCCAAATTTAAAAGTAGAGCAAGCTTTTGAATTGACCGACGCCACAGCAGAACGTTCCTGTGCTGGCTGCACAATTAAATTGAGCACGGAAACAGTTTCTGAGTATCTTCGCTCCAACATCGCCTTGTTAAAAAACATGGTAGCAATGGGTTATCAAGACGCCCGCACTATCATGCGTCGCGTCGCCAAAATGGAACAATGGCTAGCAAATCCAGTATTGATGAGCGCAGACGCAGATGCAGAATACGCCGAAATCATTGAAATAGATTTGAACCAAATCAAAGAACCAATCGTCGCCGCACCCAACGACCCCGATAACGTGAAATTATTATCAGAAGTTGCCAACGATAAAATTGATGAAGTATTCATCGGTTCTTGCATGACAAATATCGGCCACTATCGCGCCGCTGCCAAAGTACTAGAAGGTGCAGGCGCAGTCAAAACCCGCCTGTGGATCTGTCCCCCAACCCGCATGGACGAGCATCAATTAAGAGAAGAAGGCGTATACGGTATTTTTGGTGCAGCTGGTGCACGCACAGAAATACCGGGATGCAGTTTGTGCATGGGCAACCAAGCGCGAGTTGCTGACGGCGCCACAGTCTTCTCAACATCCACGCGCAACTTCAACAACCGTATGGGTAAAGATGCAAGAGTCTATCTTGGTTCGGCAGAATTAGCAGCAGTTTGCGCCTTGCTGGGAAGAATCCCCACAGTCCAAGAATACATGGATATTGTCGCCAAAAAAATCCATCCCTTTGCTAGCCAGCTGTATCAGTACTTGAACTTTGACCGCATTCCTGGTTTTGAGGATGGAAACTTGGGTGCGTTACCTCAAATGTCTAAAATAGAAAATAAATCCGGTATTTCCACTGCCATTAAGTAGGTAAATACAGCATTTGGAGAAGGGCTTTTGCCCTCTCTGTTTAACAAAAAAAGTAAAAAATTCTTCCCAAATTACTGTATATTTTTACTTCGCCAGCGGATACTTTCAATAGTATAAAAAATAGCAGTTATTGCCAAAAGAATTAAATTAAATTGTACCAGCTCCTTATCGTACCATCGGTCTTGAAATAACAAAATTAAACCAGAAATCAAAAATCCTGAAATTAACACTATATCTTGACGTCGAAATAATTGCGGACGCACAACAGGCAAAGCACATAAAGAAATAGCTACTAAAATCAAGATAATGCCAACAAGATTGAGCGGATTGTTAAACATAGTAATGTTAATTGTTAACTTGTTATTTGTGGAATCCGCGCCAGCGAATGCATTCAGCGATTGCAAAAATAGCTGTCCCCGCTAGCAAAAATTGACTGACGGGAATTTCTTGAGTGCGATAAGGCTGGTATTCTTGAAAGAAAAGCAGTATGCCGCAAAGACAAAATACTACCGCAAAAACCGTATCATAATCTTTTGTTAATCGAGGATAGGAAGAACGAAGAAAAAATAAACCAGCTCCCAAAGCTGCAAGGCCAGTACCCAGCAAAATTATCCAGGTAGCTGCTTTGAATAAAAGTATTCCCACTGCTCCTACAAAAGGCAAAAATTTAGCAACAGAGAAGGTTTTATCCAGCCAAGCTGGTGATGTAGTTTCAGATAAAGGCACACAATTGTCTGTCACTTGGGAAACAGGCGAGTAAGTATTCTCAGCTTGGGGTGTTGTCGGTTGAAAGCTCCTAGGAGGAGCAGACGGTAGCGTTGGTGGTAGCGGATGATATAACTGCTGCAGATCCTGCAATACCTCCCCAGCAGATTGATAGCGATCGCGGTAGTGATAGCGCACCATCTTCTGCACAATTGCTGCTAGTCCAGGAGAAACCTGCGCTTGCTGTTGCCAAATAACTTCTCCAGTCAAAGGATTTTCCTGTAGTTGAGTTGGTAACATTCCTGTCAGCGCTTGTATCGCTATCATCCCCAGAGCATAAATATCACTATTTGGACGCGGCTTGCCTTGAGCCTGTTCCGCACTCATGTAACCAGGAGTACCAATGGCAACAGTAGCGGCCATCTGACTGGGAGAAGCTGCTAGCTGGGAACGTATTTGCTTAACAGCACCAAAATCTATCAAAACTAATTTCCCGTCAGCATCGCGTCTAATTAAATTGTCTGGTTTGATATCGCGATGAATAACGCCGTAGCTGTGAATAAACTCCAAAACCCCCAAAACATCATACAACATCTGCACAACTTGGCTCTCTGACCAAGGCTGGCCAATTCGCATCTCCGCACTCAGCGGATGTCCGACAATCAGCTCTTGCACCAAGCAAAACTCTTCATTTTCCTCAAAATAAGCTAACAAACGCGGAATTTGGTCGTGATTGCCCAATTGTTCCAGTATTTCTGCTTCACTGTTAAACAAACGCCTAGCAGTTTGCAGATAATACGGATCGGAACTCCCAGGTTTAAGTAACTTCAAAACGCACCTAGGATTTCCAGGTCGGCGAATATCTTCAGCAATATAGGTTTCACCAAATCCTCCCGCACTGAGAACTTGGATAACTCTGTAACGACCGTCTAGTAGCTTTCCTAACATCTTAGGTTTGTTGCGAGTGTTTTTATCATCTTGCCACAGGATGATAAAACCTTTGCTAGCGACAGTGTGTTAGCAATTTATTAGTCATTGTGAACCTGATAAGCAAATTAAACAACTAAAGGCTGGTAAAGTATGCTGCAGTTTCAACCTCCAGGTTTTGGGCATAAAGTCATTAATACCTCCCTCGGGTTAATGGTCTACTATACCCAAACAACCGAACCTTGGTGTATTACTGAAAACTTACCACCCTTAATTTTCCTCCATTGTTTTGGTGGCGGCTCTTCTGCCTACGAATGGTCTAAAGTTTATCCTGCTTTTGCCAGCAGCTATCGCATTTTAGCGCCAGACTTAATCGGTTGGGGAGACTCTGCTCACCCGGTACGAGACTACCAAATAAGCGATTATTTAACCACGATCGCAGAATTTATCAGACACACTTGTTCTGTACCGGTAACAGTGGTAGCATCTTCACTAACAGCAGCTTTGATTGTCCGCCTTGCCATCGCCCATCCATTTCTATTCCAATCTTTGTTTCTCATCTGTCCCTCTGGATTTGATGACTTCGGACAAGGTGTGGGACGCAGACTTCCACTGCAATTGATAAAAATGCCGCTGTTAGATAATTTAATTTACACTCTGGGTGCAGAAAACGAACTTGCCGTCAAAAACTTTTTACAAAATTTTCTCTTTGCCAAACCAGAACGAGTTTCTCCTGAGATTGTAGAAGCTTATTTGTTTTCTGCCCAACAACCAAACGCTAAATTTGCAGCCTTAGCATTTTTACGGGGCGACCTTTATTTTGATTTAAGCTTGTATATTCAACAACTAACTGTACCGACAGTGATATTGTGGGGCGAGAAGGCACAATTTACAAACCTTAAATTAGGAAGGCGCTTAGCAAAATTAAATCCCACTTTTATTCGCAATTTTCATGTAGTCGCAGATACAGGAGTGCTGCCACATCTAGAAAGACCAGAAGCAACGATCGCTTTATTAGCACATTACCTGTAAAATCCGCAGTTGAGATCGGCACTGTCGGAATCAAAAGCAGTTTTTTTTAACTTGTCGTTTCGGTAAACTCACCGTAACTTTAGTTCCTTGTCCAACTTGGCTTTCCAAAGCAATACTACCGCCATGCAATTCCACACAAGCTTTGGCGATCGCAAGACCCAAACCCGTTCCAGGAATAGTGTCAACATTGCTTCCCCGACTAAAGGATTGAAACAAGTTTTCCCGGTCTTGAAGCGGTACACCAATACCCTCGTCTTTAACGTAAAAAATCACCTTTGATTTTTTTCCAATCAAGTGGAACTCTACATTACCTCCTTGCGGTGAGTATTTAATAGCATTAGACATCAAATTAGTAAAAATCAACCGCAAAAGTCCTCGGTCACCCCAGAAACCATGGTAATTACCTGTTTTCTTAAAAATTAATTCATGGCGATCGCTGGCTGTTTGACGTTGTTCTTCGATTAAAGTAGAGAAAAATTGCAGCAAATCCAAAGGTGTAGGATTAAACTTAGCCTTGTCCAGTTCTAATTGGTCAAAAGTAAGCATATCGTCTACCAATTTAGACAGATGGCGTGTTTTATCCTCGATAATTCCAAGCAAGCGTTGTTGTTTAGATTCATCCAACCGATTTTTATTTTGCTTGAGCGTGGAAGCTGCAGCCAAGATAGAAGCTAGCGGAGTTCGATATTCGTGAGAAATAGTAGTAATAATTTGAGATTTTAACCTATTAAGTTGCTTTTCTTTCGCAAGTGCTGCTTGAGTCTTAGCTAACAGTTCCGCTTGTTGGATGGCGATCGCCATTTGTACAGACACTTGATAAAGAATATCCAGCTCGTCATCTTCTTGCCAACTAGGTTGCTTTCCCGAAAATTGCTCAGCAATCAAAAAACCCCACGGTTTGCACTTTGGCTGTTCGTCGTGATTCGCATTTACAGTAATGGGAACTATTTGAGTAGCAGCGATGTTCAAAGGCCGTGCTAAATTAGCATTAACCTCGCAAATTTCGGCCATAGCAGCCTGACATAAAGGACAAATTTTTCTTTCTGCTTGCAACTGTTGCTTGCAGCTAGCGACCGCACAACCTTTGAGCAAAAACCGATCTAACCTTTGCAAGCAACTATTTTCCATCTCGCTGTCATCTTCCCCCCTGCACACAAACGATGACTGGGAAGAAGCGATCGCCCGCACACCTTTGTTGGGAATAAGCTGGTATACCATCACGCGATCGCACTTCAATAAGCGCTGCACCTCCGTCACCGCCGTGTGTAAAATTTGCTCTAAATCTAGAGACTGACGAATTCGCAACGCAGTCATGGCAATTAAGCGCTGCCTTTCCTGAGTTTTGTATAATTGCCTTTGCAAGTACGATTGCTTGATGGTATTCCGAACTGCTAGCTGCAGCACCTGTTGTGTTAAATGTTGCTTGACTAAATAATCCTGGACACCCTTTTTCATTGCTTGCACGGCTATTTCCTCATCACCACGCCCCGTGAGCATGATCGCGGGGATAGCAGTCTCTAATTGTTGCTGCTGCAGGCGATCGAGAAACTCCAACCCACTCATGTCAGGAAGGCAAAAATCCAGTAAGATCAAATTGCATTGCTTGCTTTGGCACAAAACAAGTCCATCCTCTCCACAGTCTGCTTCTAAAATTTCATAAGACTGGTGAGGATCTTTCAATAGATATCGAGAATAGATCTTCCGATCTGCTGCACTATCATCAATGATGAGTATCGTCCAGGCATCCGGCATAAGATTTTTATTATTGTTAGGAAAGCTCTTTCCTTTAGATTGTCATAAATAGCAACATTCTGAAGAAAATCTAAATAAAATATAAAATTTGCCGGCGGACGCACAGAACGAAAAAAGCGATCGCTCCAGCAAGCGATCGCCAGCACAAGTACAAACCCCTTACCCGGGAGGAACATTCGCTTCTAACCAGTAGTCCACAAAAGCTTGAACTGTCTTGCGAAGTTCTTGAGCATCCATCGGCTTGATCAAATAGCCATTGGCACCTTTTTCGTAGCAGAATTCCACATCTTTAGGATTTGAGGATGTAGTAAAGACAACAATGGGAATTTCCTTAAAGCTACTATCTTGCTTTAACCGCTCTAAAACGTCACGACCATCAATTCCTGGTAAATTGAGATCCAGCAAAATTACACAAGGTCGTGGCGCTAAATCAGGATTTTGGTAGCTTCCCTCTTGATGCAAAAACTCAAAAACTTCGTCTCCACTACTGCAACGGTAAATCGGGTTCTGGACAGCCATGCGCCGCATCAAGCGTTGTAGTACCTTAAAATCCTCATTGCTGTCCTCAACAACAAGCAGTGAATCTTTAAGTTTTGTTGCCATCAGTTGTCTTCTATCTTAAATTTTTATAATTAAAAAGGTTTTTTTATGTATCTTAAACTATTCTAGGGTAAAGTAGAAAGTTGAACCTTCACCAACAACAGACTCTACCCAAATCCGACCACCGTGACGCTCCACAATTTTCTTGGCAATAGCTAGCCCCGCGCCAGTACCTCCACCGTACCTTTGTTGGGAATGAAGTCGCTTGAAAAGTTTGAAAATAGTTTCTAGATGATGTTGTTGAATCCCAATACCATTATCCTTGACGTAGAAAGTAATGGAGGACTCAACACTCGATAAATCTCTTTCCCTTTCTTTTGCAGTCTCGCTTTGCCAGTGGTGTGGCATTCCTCCTTCGCCTGCTCGCTCCAGATAGCCAATCTCAACCCACTTTTGTGCTTTATCGTTGTACTTCAATGCATTAGCAATCAGGTTAGCAAACACTTCACCGACAAGAACCGGATCGCAGCGAACAGTCGGCAAAAATCTAGGAATACGAATCTCAAAATTAACTTGCTGGTAACTAGCTTTCAAAACTTCTATAACTTGCTGGAGCAATTGATTCAAATCTGTAGCTTGCAGATGTAACTCCGCTTTTCCTAACTGCGACAATCGCAGTAGAGTATTAATCAGAGTTTCCATCCGCACCGATAAAGATAAGATAGTCTGTATGTAGTCGATGCCATCTTCATCCAGCAGGCTAGCGTAGTCTTCCAGCAAAATGGTCGAGTAATTATAAATACCCCGCAAAGGTTCCTTCAGATCGTGGGAAGCAGCATAAGCAAAGGATGCTAGCTCTTGGTTGCTGCGCTCTAAATCTTGATTGAGCTTGGCTAATTCTTCTGCTTTTTGCAGTACAATACCAACAATTGCATTCTTCAAAGCACAGGCGCTATCTATCTCCGGTGGTAGCCATGGAAGCGAGGTATAGCGGACAATTTCTTGCCACTTGGCGAAGGATTGACGCGGGCAAATGCTAACACTGCCATCTGCTGCTATTTTGATAGATTCGTTGGGATTTCCTGCCCAATCCACCGTCTGCAGAACTTCAGGACGAAACCAGAGAATATAATACCGCTTAATTTGAGAAATTTGCAGTAACAGCAGCCCGCAAGCTGTATCTTTAAATGTTTTAGCCTTGGGATAAAGCTTTGGTAGGGAATCGGTGTAAAATAAGTTGTCTTTAACTCGAGAGTGCGCCCAATCGATTAATTCTTCAATTTCTTCAAGTGTAGGCGTTGTTCCCACCAAGGTAATTTCACCATCCAAGCAAACAGCTGCACCTTTGGCTCCCACAAGCTCCAGCAAGCGAGGTTCCGGTTGGATAAGCGCATCTATAAAGTTTTGTGCTTGGGAAATAGATTCTATAATTTCAGAACGCAGCGATTCTAGCTTAACTTTGTAATCTACTTCCTCTTGGATCACCTTATTGGCTAACTCTGAGGATACGAACTGTCCCAACAATTCGCAAGCGCTGCGCAGCTCGATACTGATATTTTTCGGCGTGCGATGATGACAAGAAATTAATCCCCACAGCTTATCATCTTTGATGAGTGAAATCACCACTATAGCCGCCGTACCCATATTCCGATGAAACTCAACGCAGCAGGGATGAACGCTTCTGAGGACGGACAAACTCAAATCCAGTTGATGGGAAGAAGTTTGGGAATTTTCCATTGCAACCAATTCGCTCGCCGCAGCTTGCAAATTGGGAACGACCCTTACCAAACTGCGTCTGTACAGTTCTCTAGCTGCTTGTGGAATATCCGTCGCTGGATAGTGGAGACCTAGATAAGAAGGAGATAATTCTTTTTGTTTCGCCTCGGCGATGACTTCTCCTGCTCCTTGGGCGTCAAATTGGTAAATCATTACCCGATCGAAATTTGTGATTTTTCTTACTTCCCGAGCTGCTAGCTGCAAAAATTCTTTCAGGGTAGAGGTGCGTTTGAGTTTAGCGATCGCCCCCCTTACCAAATTAGCTAGCTCCAAAAAATTGACCTCAGATACTGCTGGTTGTAGTTCCAGAATCACCGCATCAGCTATTCGATGCACAAACCCGTCAAAACACTCTTCCCCTTTCCTGCTGCGCCAGCGCAGTTTGATATAATTAACGGTCTCTGACTCCTGCAGCGAGTAATGTCGGATAACCTCTAATTGTGCCTCGTCAACGAAGGAACTCAACAATTGACCGAGCAAATCCCCCGCCTTGATACCCAAGTAATTTTCGCTATTATTACTAACTTGTAGAATCCGGAATTCGGAAGGACTAAGGGCCAGTAAGACTCCATGAGGCTGAATCGAACCAGGAGAATGGATAAATTCGTAATCGTGACTAGTTGGAAACAACTCCAAAAAAATTAATTTTCAAAAAGGATATTTTATGTTTTAATGACAAGGTTGTTTGAGAACCAAAGTCACAAACAAAAAAGAAATTTAATTATATTTTAAACTTTTTGAAGATTTTTTGCTGGCAATTGGAACTATCGCTGAAAAGGTACTCTGATAAGTGCATAGGCACCCCTAGTCGCCAAACTTTGATAATCAGACGGCTGCAAACCCATCTCCACAAACTTTTTGGGCTGGGCCAAAACTAACACGGAACCGGCGTGTCCTTTTTGAGGAGCATCTTTTCTAACATAAATTCCCGCCGCCGCGCTGGATTTGATGAAATTAACAGGACGACGAGTGTAAAAAACAACACTTGGCTTCTTAAAACCGACCATCACCAGCTCTTCCTTTGGTTTTTGGACTTGCACCGCGATCGCCGACAACTCTCGTAAAGGAAGCTGACGCTGGGTGTCAATCAAAAACAACGCCGGAGTCAAAACAAAAATCATAAACAAGGCAAACCCCAACAAATTTACTGCCATCAAAGCAAGCAAACGACGACGCACAAGCAACATTGCCAAGATCGCCGCACACGCTAACCAAATAACAGCTGCCAAAACTGATAAACCAGACTGCTGCAAAATTTGTCGAAATTGAGGCGCAGCCGGGTCGTATCCTATTAATCGGGGAGCGTATAACAGTGCTATCCCTGCAGCAAAGACCAATACCACATTTAACCAGCCACTCCACTTTAGTAGCTTTAAAAAAGAAGAGGACAATCGAGCTTTATCTCCCTGAGGAAAAACATCGCTCCACAACAGTGCCACAAGAATAGCCGCTGCTGGCATAAGTGGTAAGACATAGCTTGGAAGTTTAGTAACGGCAATCGTAAAAAAGCCAAAGACGCCCACAAACCAAAAAAAGGCAAACAAACCCAGTTGTTGCGATCGCGCTCGAGAACGCCAATACTTTCGCTGCCAAAATTTCAGTCGTACTATAGCCAGTGGCAAATAAGCAGAGTAAGGAGCAAAACCCAGCAATACTACTAAAAAATAAAAATACCACGGAGCTTTGTGACCGTTAACAACTTCTGTAAACCGCTCCAGGTTGTGGTAGCCAAAAAAAGAATTAATATAACTCCAACCGTTACGCCAAATAACCAAAACATACCAAGGCAGCGCTAAGCCAAAAACAATCAGCACGCCTGTAGCCAGTCGCATTTCCCGTATTACCTGAGACAACTTGCCCAAGTACAGCAAAAAAGCAACAATAATTAACCCTGGTAAAACTATTCCCACCGGACCTTTTGTGAGGGTAGCACCGGCCACGAGCACGTAAAAAGCTACATACCAACCGTTAGGAAAAACAGATAATTTTTTTTCACAACTTGTGTATCCAAAAAAAAAGCACAACAGTGCTGATGCCATACAGCCTGTTAAAAGCATGTCTGAGACACCCGTTCTTCCCCAGACAATCATCTCGGGAGCAAGTCCCGTAACAGCTGCTGACAAACAAGCAGTTAACCAACGTCTGTGAGGGCGAAAAACTTGCTCTAAAGCATCTTCCTTTGCCAAGTGCCATTGTACGGTGTAAAAAACTAAGCTCATGACCCCCACAGCTGCGATCGCGGACGGAAGACGTACCGCCCACTCATTCACACCAAAAATGGCATAGGCGATCGCTTGACACCAATAAATCAAAGCAGGTTTGTCAAAACGAGTTTCACCATTGAAAAATGGTGTGATCCAATCGCCAGTTAAGTACATTTGTCGGGAAGCTTCCGCAAACAGTGGCTCTGTTTCATCGATCAAGCCAACATCGCCCAAATGCCAAAAGAAAGCTATCCAACCAACTACAGCTAACCATAAAATTGACAAGCTTCCAGCAAGGACCGGACGCTTACCAATATTGCCAAACAACTGGCTCCAAGCACGAATACTCATCAGTCAACAGTCAACGGTCAATAGTTAATAGTCAATCGATAACAGTTATTAGTCAATAGTCGTTAATAGTTGACTTTTTGTTCTAACTGCTGGCCATTAACTATTAACTACTCACCGCCAAACTCCTGATTAAGGACTCAAAATTAATTCCCATTCTCGCTTTTGTGGATTCCACACAGGAGCGCCGGTTTCCCCAACCACGTACGGTCCCCAGTACCGACGAGAACCATCCTGTGCAAAAGCAACTAAAATATCTCCTTTCTCCAGCTTTAAGTTCTCGTTCGGTAAGGATAAGACCAGTCCCTTCTCGCTACCTTCTCCAGGAGCAAAGTCCCAATGGGCTGGCAGATTATAATTAGCCTTGCCAGAAGAACTTTTCACTCCCGATCGCCGTGCTAGCAAAGCTAGGCGTACTGGCTGATCGGTTTGGTTGCTCACTCGTAAAGTTCCTTGACCTCCCGCTTTTGCTTTTTTACTGGTCGAACCCTGATAATAGGCAAACAAAAACTTTTTGTTGACCGAGGACAAGGCAGTACTGTAAGTAGAAGCCATGGCACTTTCAGCCTCTATGGGACTGCTAGCATGGGAAGTTGTTCCTGGATGAGCAGGATCCTCCTCAAATGAGACTTTTACCTCGTAACATCCTGCAGCTAGCAATAGAAATCCCAAAGATGCGGCTGCCAAAACAGCGCGACAATATACTGGTAATTTCATAACTATTTACAAATAAACAATAAGTATTTTTATTTAGAATCATTTAAAAACTAGCCGATTATCTAAAATCGACAATCAAACTAGCTTGGCGATCGCAGACTCTCCTAGAATTACAGGTGATGCGTGTAATCGATGTCCTGTTGAGCATCAATGCCTAAAGGCACTTGCGTCCTTAGTACTTGCTCAAGACAACTAGAGTGTAAATTTGCAATTTACACCCAAACCTAAGAGAACCCCCTACCTTATCTTTTTTAGAATTCGTACAAATTTATCTTAACCCTATAATATCTTTAGCACAGAGTAATTTTATCAGATCTTGACCAAAACTTGGAACCTAGCCCAAAGCAACCACAGTCCCAGCTAGCTTTTAGCGTTCGTGCATGCAAAATACTCGTCTTAACAACTTGTTTAATGTTATTGCCGAGAACTTGCGAATTTGGTTTGTCAATCCTTGGCGGCGAATAACAGTAATTGCAATCAGTTTTTTATTCGGTTTTTTTCTAGGCTCGGCAATAGCTACTACCTCCGGACAAACGGCAGAATGGGACACTGTTGCAGCTGCTATTTTGGTAATTGTGACGGAAATTGCAAGCAGGTTGTTTTACAGTCGCGACTCTTTAGGACGCCAAACTTTGTGGCTGCAGGCAATCAACTACCTCAAAATTGGTATTACCTACAGTCTGTTTTTAGAAGCTTTCAAGCTAGGATCCTGATGATACATGCTAACTATACCAGCGGTTGTGAAGCTTTTGGGCTAACGGCGAAAATTGTAGAAGAAATTATACAAAGGCAAGCTTGTTCTCCCCAAGAGGTGTTCCAGAAGTTGGAAGAGGATGTGGAGGAATTTTGTCAATCTCAACTGGGACTGCAACCCCATACTATCTCGGAGATGCTGGAGAAATTATGGCTACCTTTGGCGATGAAACTAGCATGGCACAGACAACAAATTTCGCGTCCTTTTATCCAAGGGATTTTGGGAGGACAAGGTACGGGAAAAACAACGACCTGCAAGGCAGTCTGTTTGATTTTGCAAAATTTAGGATATCACAGTCTGAGTTTGTCTTTGGATGATTTGTACAAAACCTACAGCGATCGCCTGCAGTTGCAACAGCAAGATCCCCGTTTGATTTGGCGCGGGCCACCAGGAACCCACGATGTAGAACTAGGTATCGCCATCCTGGACAAAATCCGTCACCAGGAATTTCCAGTAGCTGTTCCCCGTTTTGATAAATCAGCACACAATGGCGCTGGCGAGCGCACAACCCCAGAAATCGTTTCCCAGGTCGATATTCTACTTTTTGAAGGTTGGTTTGTAGGTGTACGACCGATAGATCCCGTCGCCTTTGAAAATGCACCACCACCGATTGTCACTGCAGCGGATAAAGCTTTTGCCCGAGATATGAACCAGAAACTACATGACTACCTACCGCTGTGGCAAAAATTAGATTCCTTAATTTTGTTTTACCCCCAAGATTATCACCTTTGCCTTCAATGGCGCCAACAAGCAGAAAAACAAGCGATCGCCGCCGGTAAAGCCGGAATGACAGATACACAAGTTGAGCAATTTGTCAAATATTTTTGGCTTTCTCTTCACCCAGAATTATTTATCAAGCCATTAGCCACATCTCCAGAATTAGTCGATTTAGTTGTGGAGATTAATTCTGACCATACCATTGGCAGAGTTTATCAACTCAAGAACAACTGTTGACTTCATGATAGAATAGTTCTCTTGGCTTTTAAAGCATGCCTGGATATGGTTCAGTACACTCTTCCTCAAAGCCCAGAAATCATTATCACCGTTCCTGGTAAAGATTCAGCCAAAGCCCGCGAAAAAGCAATGGATCGGCTGATGCAACTTATGGAAGAAGGTAAGTTACCCACAGAATTAGAAGACGGATTTGGCCCTCAACAATTAATTGAGGTCAAGGAAGTACCGATGGACACTACCACTGAAGAAGATGAAATTACACAAGCTGTCCAGATTTTAAGCAATCTAGCTACTCTCAAGCTTAAAGTTCAAGAATCGCGTCTGGAAGCATTAGAAATTCGCAAACAAGTTGATATCCTTTTTTCTGAAAAGCCAGTCACAGAAGAAGAAATTACTCGCCTCAAGGAAGGTTTTAAAGTACTCAAAAATTTTGCCCAGGCAAACTTACGCTATCAAGAAGCAAAAACTAAAGCAGAAGAAGCTCGCCGCATCCTCGATCGGGCTCTCAAATCACCTGACAAGTAATGTTGCGTTGACAAAACAAATTACAAGTTAACAATGTAACTTGCCAGTTTAACTGGGGCGCTAGGATTCGAACCTAGGAATGGCGGGACCAAAACCCGCTGCCTTACCGCTTGGCTACGCCCCAACGCGCACGATGTCACTTTTGATAATATAGCAGCTATCGCTGGGTTAATGTCAAGTACTTCTTAGGTATTTCCATCTCCTCCAGCCGCGAGCAATCCCGACAAAAAATGTCGGATATATTTGACTGGTATTTTTACTCGTGCTAGCATCAAGCGACAGATGACGGACATCCAGGGAGAGCTAGTTCATGACTCAAGCAATCAATACCCAAACCAAAGCAGCCGCTTTTCAAGCCCTCAAGTGTAAAGAGTGCGGTCAAGAATACGAACTCCAAGCCAGCCACGTATGCGAGTTGTGCTTTGGTCCTTTGGAAGTAATCTACGACTACAACGCCCTTCGCCGCAGCGTTACCCGGGAAACGATCCAAGCAGGACCCCATTCCATGTGGCGCTATCAAAAATTCTTGCCCGTACACAGCGAAAATCCAATTGATGTGGGAACTGGTCTAACTCCTTTGGTGCGTTCTCAACGCTTAGCTCGTCGCTTGGGTCTAAACAAGCTTTACATCAAAAATGATGCCGTCAACATGCCCACCCTCAGCTTTAAAGATAGGGTAGTATCGGTTGCCCTGACCAGAGCGCGGGAATTGGGTTTTACCACTGTTTCTTGTGCAAGCACGGGCAATTTGGCCAATTCTACAGCTGCCATTGCTGCCCACGCCGGGTTAGACTGTTGTGTATTTATTCCTGCCGACTTGGAAGCTGGTAAGATCTTGGGTAGCTTGATTTACAGCCCGACCTTAATGGCAGTAAAAGGCAACTACGATCAAGTTAACCGCCTTTGTTCAGAAGTCGCCAATACCCACGGTTGGGGTTTTGTCAATATCAATTTGCGTCCGTACTACTCTGAAGGTTCTAAAACCCTGGGTTTTGAAGTCGCCGAACAGCTGGGTTGGCAGCTACCCGATCACATCATTGCACCTTTGGCATCAGGTTCGCTCTTTACAAAAATCTATAAAGGCTTCAACGAATTTATAGAAGTTGGTTTGGTGGAAGGAAAGCAAGTGAAATTCAGCGGCGCTCAAGCGGAAGGTTGCTCGCCCATAGCCCAAGCATACAAAGAAGGACGTGACTTTATTAAGCCAGTCAAACCCAACACCATAGCCAAATCCATCGCCATCGGCAATCCAGCAGATGGTATTTACGCTGTAGAAATAGCTAAGAAAACAGGTGGTAGCATTGAATCAGTAACTGACGCTGAAATTATAGAAGGCATCAAGTTGCTAGCAGAAACCGAAGGTATCTTCACCGAAACAGCTGGTGGCACAACCATAGCCGTGTTAAAGAAATTGGTAGAAGCTGGCAAAATAGATCCAGAAGAAACGACAGTGGTCTACATTACCGGCAATGGCTTGAAAACTCAAGAAGCAGTGCACGGCTACATTGGAGAACCTCTAACTATAGAAGCCAGACTCGATAGTTTTGAGCAAGCCCTAGAACGTTCTCGCACTTTAGAACGCCTAGAATGGCAACAAGTACTCGTCTAATCAACGTAGTGGCGAGTACAAACAACAACCCACAACTAATTGAATAATTGAGGAAATATGGCTGTAAAAGTTTTAGTTCCTACTGCTTTGCAGAAATTTACCAACAACCAAGCGGCTTTGGAATGTCATGGCAGTACAATTGCGGAACTGCTGGATTGTTTGGAAAAAGAATGTCCCGGAATCAAATCGCGTTTGTGTGATGAAGCAGGACAACCGCGACGATTTTTAAATTTGTACGTCAACAGCGAAGATATTCGCTTTTTAGAAGGAACAGCAACACCTTTAAAAGATGGTGACGAAGTCAGTATTGTCCCCGCAGTCGCCGGTGGCTAATCGAAGGGAAATACAGGCAAATATCCTCAAGCGATCGCTCCTCTAGCAAGACAAAGGATTGACCAGATAATGGCACAACAAAGCAATCACGAGCAAGAAAAAGAGGTGGTCTCCAGCACCGCAAACAAGAAGCAGAATACCCCTGTCGCTGAAGAAGACGCTCCCAGCACCGACCCAGCTGCAGCGCCTAAGGAAACCAAAACACCACCACCCAAAGCAGCAAAAAAAGAAAAAGCACCAGGAGTTGAAGACAAGCCATTTGCTGATTTTATTCAGCAAGACTACCTACCTGCTTTACAAAAGGCGCTCGCTGCTAAAGGTGTCAAAGATATACAGCTGTCTTTCGTCAAGCAGAAAATTCCCGTGCGAGGAATGGAACAACTGGGCGAATGTTGGCAAATAGTCGGTGACTTTGCAGATGGCGTGCGTCACTTTCGCCTGTATTTCCCTGACGAAAACATTCAAGGGAAAAAAGCATTTTCCTGCTACGAAGGAAAACAACCCAGCGTTTTAGAGTCATTCTTAATCGACGAGCGTAAAGTTACCCTAGAGTTATTGATATGGGGATTGTTGCAGCGCTTGGACGGCCAAAAGTGGTTGGGAAGAAACTAGCCCAGTTCGTGGAAATGGTAGGTAACAGCTCCGGTAATGGGGTCGTTATCTATCCTTACGTAACCGCTTTTGACCATCTCCCGCAGCGCAGTTTCTACTTCGCTAAAGCTAGCTCCAGTTGCTTTCACACCCTGGGTAACAGTCAGCATGCCACCCCTATTTTCCGCCGCTTCAATCAGTTTCACTAGGAGTTGGTTACCTTGAGGGTGGTATACTTGTGAGGCAACAATTGTTTGTGGCGAAGGTATGCCCAAAGGAGACAAGCCTGCTTTTAACTTTAGTTGCAGTTCGTGCTCTTCTACCATCTTGGGAATAAAAAAAAGATCTACAAATTGACCTACACCAAATACACCGTAGGTTACCAGCCACAACAAACCCGTTCCTATTTTGCCATTATACAAACGGTGCAACCCACCCAAGCCAAAAAACCAAGCTGCATTCAAGATGTAGGAAACAAGCAGGCGCTCTTGATGTTCTTTTTCGGAATCTTTTTCTGCTTTCATCTTGTTTTCAACCCCAGCACTTGCTGCTAGAACTTGTGGAAATATTAGCTTTTTTTCATTTATAGATAATCCTAAGATAACTAACTTCTAGTTAATTTTGAGGCTCTCGACTTGTTAAAAATAAACCTGTAGCTGCAGTAGCAAAATTTCAAACAGTTAAGTAAAATTAACATTACGATCAAAGTAGGTATCAGTCTCTATTTTCTCAATAGCACTGATACTTAGTTAGAAGTTATCGGTCAAGAAGAACAAAAAATTACATTTCCCGCTGGTATTTTTCCAGCAGATCCACTAAATTGACCTGACATTGCAAGGGTAGCAAATCAATTAAGGGAATTTCCCTTCTACCACCGCCCACTTTCACTGGGATAGATTGCAGTACTCGGATAACATCTTCTTCTTCTACGGATTTCCCCGCAGAAATTAAAGGATAGACTTGTTCTGCAACAACTTTATGCAACTTGGCATCGGAAAGATAAAGATGCCATTTAGCAATATCGATGTAAATATTTTCACCGATCTCGGCCGCCAACTTTTCCAGTAGTTCTGAAGTGTTAGTTTTAGCCATAACAATGCCCCTATCAACGGGAGTAACTTCCCAACTAAATATTTATTATCGCTCAACTACAGTGACAATTACTTGCATTGGCCTTTGCTTTCAATAAGATTTGGGAGGTGTGGGAGAATAGTCTGCGATCGCAAAAATATAAATTAGATGTCCCAACAACACAGTTAACCAAGCTGCTGTCAACCAGGGTAACCACTCCCAACTAACTTGAAGAAGGTTGTGAAAAAACCACAAACCTGAGTTACAAGCTGCAAATATTGCCACATGTACGGCAAAATTCATGCGATCGTCTAGTTTGCGATAAGCAGGATCGTTACGATCTGGTTTGCGAGGCCAGCGAGGAGGCATAAGTAATTTCCAGGATAGTTTGATAATATTGCTTTCTGACTTATTTTAAAGTTTTTTGTGTTTGATAGCTGCCTGGTTTGTACTGGCGACCAGAATTAACTCATAGTTGAAATTTTATACAATATATATAATCTTGTCGCAATCGCGCTTTGCGGTTGCCACAAACTATGTGTAGTTCTACTTGACAATAGGTGGTTAATATCCGTCTTAGAGATGACTTTGATAAAAATTCGAAAAATTTAGTCACTTGTCTGTCAAGTCTTTATAAAGAGAAGTTCTTTTTTATCAGAAATTTATGAAAAAGATTACCTGTTCGTTTTAAATTCTTTGTGAAGACAAGTCATCTCTCGAGCTCGGACAATCTACAAGTATTATTAATAGACTTAAATGCTCGTCCCACAATCAATTTTTCATTCCACGTGAAGGAGATTGGCGGGACGCAGGCTAACTTCTGGATGGAAACAAGACTGTACTAGATAAAAAGTTAGATCTCAACTAGGGTTGCACGCCTTTTCTTTTTGCAGGTTTCCCGCGTAACTTAACAATCACTTCTTATTAATTCCTCATGTTTGCAGATCTGTATGCTCTGAGTTTATATACTTTTTTAACAATTGCTGCCAATATAATTGCTTTGATTGTACGTACTTATATGCGCAAATTACAAAACAATTTGGATAAGGAACCTCCCTCCCTCAGTGTCTACGAAATGGCGTACTTGGCAAACGGACAAATACGAGCTATCGATACAGCGATCGCCAACTTGGTAGAACGCGGATATTTACTGCCAGATCCAAAAACACGCTCTCTGAAATTGCAAACTGCTCTTCCTAAGGATTGCGATCCTTTAGAAAAGTCTATTTTGCTTTTGGCTAAGTTTAATGGTAGCGTCAGTCAAATGAGAACATCTGTTGCACACGCTACATTTCCCATCTACAAACGTTTGGTGGATCTTGGCCTGCTCGTACCTCTAGAACAAGCTCAAAACGTGCAACTATTATCCGCACTACCGGTGTTGACCATCTTACTAGCAGGTATGGGGATGACGCTGTGGCGAATTTTCCAAAACCAAGCAGTGGGGTTGTTAGTATTGTTGTGCGCCATTGCAGCGATTAGCAGTTGTAGTTTTTTATCTATACCAGTGCGGCGGAGTTGGTACGGCGATCGCATCCTCAAGCATCTTCGCACTCACTGCCTTCACCTTCCACCAACAACCACCGTTAATGACATGGTAGATCCGAAACTAATTATGACATTTGCCCTTTTTGGTGCAAAAGTTTTGGGCAATACTTCTTTAAATAACTTTCGGGAAGTACTGACTCCCCATTACCACTGCGCTACCGTCTTATTTTAGATTTACCGATTCAGGTAAAAAAGCTGACGATTTCAGGTTTTCGTCCTTAACAGGAAAGCAGCTAGCTGCTGCGGGGAATATAGATGTTAGGATCTAGTAGTAGCTGCTAGCTGTTATTTTTACTGCTAATGGATAAAAGATTAGACCAAGCCCTTTCTATTAAAATTGCCACTCGTATCAACAGTAAGGCTAAAAAGCCATTTGATAACGCTTACAAAGCAGCGTTAGTAACTCAGGGAGCTATTTACGTTCAGGGCTTTTTGGTGGTGAAAAGAGCGCCCTACCAACCCAGGGAACACAGTTGGATTGAATTGGGCGATCACATTGTCGATCCCAACTGGCCCTATTTAAATAAAAATACGGAAGAGCTTTGGTATTTTCCTGCACATTATTTAACAGTAAAAAAATTGAGAGCGATCGTCGAGGAATCGAAGGAAGATTATCCAGAAGACAACCCCCTACCGGTATACGGCGATGCACCCTACGAGTACTACGGAGATCTAATGTTAGGTGGTAAAGACTACCTGCAAGCCTATCAAGCAGCCAAGGCTAAATGCATAGAACTCAACCGCAAAATAGCAGAGAACAATTAATTTGACAGCACAAAGGAAATATCAATTAGATTTGCCATCACTACCAAAATACTCTCGATAACCGCAAATCTTATCTCCACGGACATCCAAGGAAACTGCAACTCGATTTTTGTAAGGTTGTCCGAATAAAAGTCCCTCATCTCGAAATTCAAATACAACCGTGGTTTCATTACTGGTAACGCGATCTGGAGGAAACAACTTTAACCCCGGACTAAAAGCTTGTGAAACATATTGAAAAAACTCTCGTGCTCGTTGTTTACCAACATTCAACCCATGGAATTTTCCCGTTGGAAACCAAAAAGTAAAGTCTTCTGTAAGTAAATCTAAAAATGAATGCCATTCACCGGTAGCCAAACCGTGCTGAAAACATTCAAATGCCTGGTAAGCAACTTTTAAAGTGTGTTCTGAGTTTTGTCTCATTGCCACTACCGAAATCAAAAAAGTACTAGAACCAATTGTGATCTTTTTTGTATTTTTGTGCTTTTGAAAATAAAAAAGGCGGACAGATTGCCCACCTTTAACAAAGATATTTGTGAACTGTTAACCCAACAACTTTCTAGCTTTAGCTAGGACGTTGTCGACACTAAAGCCAAACTTTTCCATGCAAACAGCGCCCGGGGCGGAAGCGCCAAAGCGACCGTCAATACTGATGGTATCGCCTTCTGTACCCACATACTTGTGCCAGCCGAAACTAGTACCAGCTTCCACTGCCAAGCGCTTGGTAACAGCTTTTGGCAAAATAGACTCCCTATAAGCTGCATCCTGGGCCTCAAATAGTTCCCAGGAGGGTAATGAAACAACGCGGACTTTTTTACCTTCGGCTATGAGTTTTTCAGCTGCAGCAATGCACAAACCCAATTCCGAACCAGTACCGATCAAAATCAAATCCGGCGTACCTTCAGAATCGACTACCGTATAGCCGCCCTTAGTCACGCCTTCTATCGACGTACCTGCTAAGTTGGGAACGTTTTGACGGGTAAACGCCAGTAGGGTGGGAAGGTGTTGCTTGGCTCTTTCAACAGCTACTTTATAAGCGCCAGAAGTTTCATTTCCATCTGCGGGGCGAATCACCGTCAGCTTGGGAATAGCTCGCAAGGAAGCTAAAGTTTCAATCGGTTGGTGCGTTGGTCCATCTTCACCTTGTCCGATGGAATCGTGGGTCATCACCCAAATCACACCAGCATTAGAAAGGGCGGACAAGCGGATAGCGGGACGCATGTAGTCTGTAAAGACCAAAAAGGTAGCGCCGTAGGGAATTAATCCAGAACGATGCAGCGCTATACCATTGCAAATGGCGCCCATAGCATGTTCCCGTACCCCAAAGTGGATGTTGGGATTTTGGTATTGTCCTTTTTGAAAATCGCCTTTCCCTTTTAGTTCGGTGAGGTTAGAATGGGTTAGGTCTGCTGAACCACCTATTAGCTCTGGTAAAACAGTTGCCAATTTGTTGAGACAAATTTCCGAGTGTTTGCGAGTGGCTACTCCTTTGTCTTGGGGAGTGTAGGTCGGAAGAACTTTATCCCAACCATCCGGTAGTTTGCCGCTGAGGTAACGTTCAAATTCCGCAGCTAGTTCAGGATATTTAGCTTTATAAGCTTCAAAAGCTTTATTCCATTCTGCTTCGTAAGCTGCACCGCGTTCAATCGCTTTGCGGGTATGCTTGAGAACATCTTCTGAAACAACGAAAGGTTCGTATTGCCAATTCAGATTGTGGCGGGTTAAAGCTACTTCCTCACTACCCAAAGCAGCACCGTGAACTCCAGCCGTGTTTGCTTTGTTGGGAGAACCGTAACCGATGGTGGTCGTTACTTTAATCAAAGTAGGCTTGTCGGTAACTGCTTTTGCCGCTGCGATCGCTTTGGCAATTCCCTCTAAATCCGTGTTGCCATCTTCAACGTGCAACACGTGCCAACCGTAAGCTTCGAAACGTTTGGAAACGTCTTCAGTAAAGGCAATATCGGTGGAACCATCAATAGAAATGTGATTGTCGTCGTACAAAGCAATTAGCTTACCCAATCCCAAGTGTCCTGCCAGGGAACAGGCTTCACCAGATACACCTTCCATGTTGCAACCATCACCCAGAATTACGTAGGTGTAGTGGTCAACAATTTTGGCATCGGGTTTGTTGAACTTTGCGGCTAGATGTGCTTCTGCTATAGCCAAGCCGACTCCGTTCGCAATTCCTTGACCCAAGGGACCGGTGGTAACTTCCACACCAGGAGTCATGAAATTTTCTGGGTGTCCGGGAGTTTTTGATTCCCACTGACGGAATTGCTTGATATCCTCAATGGTGACGCTATCGTAACCATACAGGTAAAGCAGGGCATACTGCAACATTGAGCCGTGCCCGGCAGACAGGACAAAGCGATCGCGATTAAACCAGTTGGGATTCTTGGGGTTAAACCGTAAAAAGCGATCCCAGAGTACAAATGCCATTGGTGCTGCGCCCATCGGCAGTCCTGGGTGACCAGACTTTGCCTTTTCTACGGCATCAATTGCCAAGAAGCGAATCGAGTTAATACAAAGTTCTTCAAGGGTTTGGGTTGCAACAGCCATAATAAAATTGTTGTTAACGACGGGTTAGCACTCTTTGTTGCTTCTTTTTACTGTTGAGAGCTAAAAAAATTTCCCACAACAGCATTATCTCCATCATCCCATTGGAGCTTGTTGCCAAACAAGCCGTGGTCAAGGAGATTTTTGATTTGCGAATGGGATTATTCTGCCGTAGGATTGCCCCAAGTATCAGTTGCCAAAGGGACTTATTTGTGCAGTCAACCTGTAGTCCCAGAAACTACTTTGCTAAAATCGTTTCTTTCCAATTCTAGACGTATCTTCGAAAAACAAGCGTGACATTATGACCGCCAAAACCAAAAGAATTGGACAATGCCACGTCTATAGGTGCAGGACGACTAACATTGGCAACGTAATCTAAATCGCACTCGGGGTCAGGATTTTCCAAATTAATTGTCGGCGGAATGCATTGGTTGGCGATCGCCAGTACCGTTGCTACCGCTTCAATTCCGCCAGAACCACCCAACAAGTGACCGGTCATGGATTTAGTAGAACTAATAGCCACCTGATAGGCATGTTTGCCCAGGGCTTTTTTGACAGCAGCGGTTTCGGTCACATCATTAGCAGGGGTGCTAGTGCCGTGAGCGTTTATGTAATTTACTTGCTCTGGGGCAACTCCTGCATCCTTGAGCGCCAACTGCATTGCTCTTGCTGCTCCTTCTCCACCGGGAGCTGGGGAAGTGATGTGGTAAGCATCACACGTCATCCCATAGCCGACAATTTCTGCATAGATCCTAGCGCCGCGAACAAGGGCGTGCTCTAGCTCTTCCAGGATTAAAATCCCCGCTCCTTCACCCATCACAAATCCATCGCGATCGCGATCGAAAGGACGGCAAGCTCGAGTTGGATCTTCGTTGCGAGTTGAAAGGGCCTTGCAAGCGGCAAATCCAGCCACAGATAAAGGTGTAATAGCTGCTTCGGTTCCCCCGCAAATCATTGCTTGGGCGTAGCCGCGTTGAATCAAGCGAAAAGCATCCCCAATGGCGTTGGAACCAGCAGCACAAGCAGTAACGGCGCAGGAGTTCGGTCCCTTAGCACCGGTATGAATTGCTGTTAACCCTGCCGCCATATTAGCAATCATCATTGGAATCATAAAGGGGCTGCAACGATCCGGACCCCGATGCAAGTAAATTGTTTGCTGGTCTTCCATCACCTTAATGCCACCAACGCCCGAACCGACGATGACGCCCACTTGTTCTGCATTCAGGTCATTGATGACAAGCTGCGCATCTGCTAAAGCTTGTTTGGCTGCAGAAACAGCAAACTGTGTAAAGCGATCCATGCGCTTGGCTTCTTTACGGTCTAAATAATCTTGCGGATCGTAGTTTTTTACCTCACCAGCAATACGGCAGTCGTGGCGAGAAGCATCAAACAAAGTAATTTCGCCAATGCCATTACGCCCGCTTACCAATCCTTGCCAATACTCAGTTGGTGTATTACCAATTGGTGTAATCGCGCCAACACCAGTGACAACAACGCGCTTCGGTATAAAATCAGTCATGACTTCGTTACAGGTGGCTTGTGATGCAGGCAGAACAAGGGGACTCAAAGCCCCCTAACAGCAACTGGGATAGGGGTGAAGGGAAAGACAACAAAACTTGGGGTCAACCCCATACCCAATATCCAGTATCCATTCTCAACTCTAGGCAGATGCGGCAACTTTATCGTTGATGTAGTCAACTGCCTCTTGTACTGTAGTAATCTTTTCTGCGGCTTCATCAGGAATCTCAATATCAAACTCTTCTTCCAAAGCCATCACTAATTCCACAGTATCGAGGGAATCAGCTCCCAAATCGTTGGCAAAGCTGGCTTGTGGCGTTACTTTTTCTGGCTCGACAGTTAATTGTTCGGCAACGATTTTCTTAACTTTCTCGAAAATTTCCGCTTTGTTCATAGACTTTAATTCCTCAATCAGTTGCTACAATCCGCTCTTTATGGATAACATCTTTTTGAGCATATTCATCTTATCGGAAAGCGCGATCGCCCGTACACTCCTGGTAAGGTTTCTTTCTAGAAAATCTCTCCTCAATTCCTAATAGAAACGGGACAACTAGCTAGCCACAACAGCAATCGGTTACAGCAGAAAGTACTTTGCGATCGCATCCACGGTTCCAACATTTTTGTTTTGCAATTTTTACTAAATTTTTCTTAAGAACAAACACCTCTTTCTCGCTCGCTCCTATTGTCATCAACACCCAATCAGGCATCATAAAAAGTTATTGTAGAGGTTGATGACCTCTAAAGATCAATCTCTATGCTATCCCATACGTTAAAGTACGCTTACTATCCTGGTTGCGTTGCGCAGGGAGCTTGCCGGGAACTTCATCAATCAACCCTTGCCCTCACAAAAGCATTGGGCATCGAACTGATCGAACTCAAAAAAGCAGCTTGCTGTGGTTCCGGCACGTTTAAGGAAGATTCCCAACTTTTGGAAGACACGGTCAACGCTCGAAATATTGCTTTAGCAGAACAATTAAATTTACCCTTACTAACTCATTGCAGCACTTGTCAAGGCGTCATCGGTCATGTTAACGAACATTTAAAAGAATGTCAGAAAACAAACCCTGCTTATGTAGAAAAAATTAATAGCTTGCTCCAAAAAGAAGGCTGTTTGCCTTATCAAGGAACAGTAGAAGTCAAACATATCCTTTACGCCTTAATCAAGGATTATGGTTTAGCAGCGATCGCACAGCGGGTGACCCGAAAATTAACTGGGTTGAAATGTGCTGCTTTTTACGGCTGCTACCTACTTCGCGCTCAAAAATCCCTCACCGATGACGATCCCCTGCATCCAGAAGGAATGGAAAATGTATTTCGAGCTTTGGGAGCAACACCAATTTACTACCGGGGAAGGACGCAATGTTGTGGCTGGCCGATCTCCAGCTACGCTACTACCCCATCTTTCCGAATGGCGGGAATGCACCTGCAAGAAGCTTTAGAAGCTGGTGCGGATTGTATGGTAACTCCTTGTCCGTTATGTCACCTTAACCTGGATTCTCGCCAGCCAGAAGTAGAAAAAGCGATCGGACGCAAACTTGGTTTACCAGTGTTACACCTACCTCAATTAATTGCCTTAGCAATCGGAATCAGCCCCAAACAATTAGGCTTAGAAAGACACATTGTTTCCACCCAGCCAGTATTGCAGAAACTAGGAATAGCAGGGTGAGTTAAAAACAGCAAGGCTGATAATACTTTACTGCGGTACCGTCGGCACCGTCACATCTGAAGTAGGAGAGGGGGTGTCGGCTTTTGTTGTTGATTCCTTGCTGGGTAAGGGTGTAAAAGTTGGCTGCGGTGCAGGTTGCAAAGTTGGTAATGTAGATGCTGGTTTTGGAGCTGCTGGTGTCAAAGTAGGTAGTGGTGCAGTCTCTACTGGTGTTGGTGTGAAAGTAACACCAGGAGTAGCTGCCGTCGAAGGTGTAGAAGTGTAAGTAGGTCTGGTTATCGGTGCGGATGAGTAGGTTGGTCGAGGTGTAGAGCTAGCTTTAGGGATAGGTCGCGGACTGATTCTTGGTTCTTTAGGAAATATAGGTTTCAACACCGGATCGATGGTAGGTTTAACTTCAGGTAAAGGTAAGGGCTTGACGGTAGGTACAGAATTAGGCTTGACAATTGTCGCTGATGGTTGCTTGGTGAATTGCAAATTGGGTTTGCTAGAAGGCGATTTTTTCTGAGTTATTTGCGAATGAGATTTGCTAGGAGCTGATGGCTTCTTAATGGTTGTCTTTGATTCGGTAAAGAAAGATTTTGTCAGCAGGGAAGTAAAACGATGCCAATTAAATGAAACTAGTAACCCAGCAGAAGTTAAAATAACGACAGCAATAATCCTTTGAAGCCGAAGCCAAAAATTTCGACGATAGGGCCTGTATAAAGATGAAGTGTTGTTTGTAACTACAGCTATCCTGGTTAAAGGTGGCAGCAAAGCAGGTAATTGTTTATCCCCATCCTGAGACTGAGGAGAAGAAACATCTTTACTAGCTTGTGGGAAATTTTTTGCAGTTCGGAAATTGGAAGCCAGTAAATTAACGTTGTGGCGAGTTGCTGCGATCGCTAGCTTGTCATCCAGCGCGACTCGTAATTCTAGTGCCTTGGTCAGATAATAGCCGGCAGCGCTATTTTCCTGCAAGCAAAGGGCGCGAGTTCCTAGCTGATGCAGTATCCAAGCTTCAGAAGTTTTATCCTTTTGAGCTTGAGATGCTTGCAGTCCCCATTGCAAAACTTGTTCCCATAAACCCCATCGTCGGCTAAAAGCTAGCGATCCTTCCGCTGCCTTCACTAGAAATAACACATCCTGCCAGCGACGAGCTGCAAGTGCTACCTTTAAGACTTGCACTAGCGCATCAATTTCTGAATTTGGAATTGTTGTTTGCTTATGATATTTTTTAACCCAATTGGTAAAGTAATTAATAATATCTTCCAAAGGCGCTGTTAACTGCCAGGCTGGGGGTAAAACTTCTGTAACGATCGCATTGAGATAGTAGTGAGTTCCTTTTTGCTGGACAAGATAAAGCTGACACAAATTTTCCAGCATGCTAAGAGTTTTGGGTAGTTGGGTAATAACGACAATTTGTTCGGCTGACAATCCGGCATTACCCATCACCACTAGCAAATCTAAAATATTTTTTGCCTTTGTGGCAGTGAATGCAGTATTTGTTGAACTAAATATTTACCAGCATCAACGGTTGGTAGTTGAGCAACAAAATTAGCAAGCGATCGCCCATCCTCCACCACACAGGCGATCGCCAAACGCAGGTACGCCGGATGTCCTTGCAAAATTTTACATAAGGATATCAGCGCAGATTGCTCTTCAATTGTCAGCGGACCTTGCAGCTGTTCTTCCGCTAAAATCAGCGCTTCTTGAAAAGAAAGTCCGTTCAGGGTTAGGGAACGTCCCTGGGTTTGCAGGCGCCTTCTGTTTGTGGAAGCGAAAACAAAAGTACATTTGCTTGCAGCATCCGTTAATGCTGTTACTTCTTCTGGTGAAAGCTCGTCTTCATCCAACACCACCAGCGCTTGCTTGTCCTGAATTTGTTGGCGAATTTGGCTGGTTGTGGGTTTGTAGGGAATATCACTTTCATAAAAAGCTTCCCATAGAGACTGAAGTAAATCACTCGTATCTGCAAAAATCGGCGATAAATATATCACGCCATCAGGAAAAGCACGGGTAGCTTGCAACTGCTGTGCTAAATCAATTAGGAGTTCACTGGTTGCAAAACCTACTGGCGTGCACAACTCTACTGATTGTCCCGATTGTAAACAAGCGATCGCTTCTGGGAGTAATTTGCGATCTTCCCATCCTTGTTTATGGGGAGGATTGCGCACAAATGTGGGTGTGGGAGATTCTCGACAATTAGGTTGTTCTTCTGCAGCAAGTAAGGAAGCGATCGCACCATAACTCGAACCAATCTTGAGCGTATAATTTCCTGCTGCCAGCTTCCCAAAGCTTTCTGACTCTATCTTCTCCAGGAGGCTATTATTGTGCAGTACGGTTTTTTTACAGTCATGAGATGACCTTTTCCCTGCATTTACTGCGTTTTTTTCATGATGATTGATATCGATTCTACATGCATTTTTCCAGAAGTAAATATCTCTGGTATTACTACTGAAATCTATTAATTTCAAAGTCAAAAATTTTAGTAAAAAAACAGTAAAATATTAGACAAAATAAAAAGTGGGCAATGCCCACTTCGGTTGCTTTTTAGACTATAAAATTAACACATTGCGGAGATATTTTGTCACATTTGAGCGACGGTAGTGGTGTAAAGTATTACTTGCGGCTCCTGGAAATTTAAACAACTTGCACAGACTGGGAGCCGGGGAGGGTAGTCTTGCTATCTTCTAAGTTAATTTTTACTACCCTATTTTTAGCTTCTTCTACCTTAGGTAAGGTTAAGGTCAAAATTCCATTTTTGAACTCGGCTTTGACCTGATCGTTCTTAATGGGAACGGGTAAGGGAATTGTGCGTTGGAATTTACCGTAGCGGAACTCAGAACGGAAATATCCACGGTCTTCGGTTTTGCTTTCGTGGCGAGTTTCACCAGCGATGGACACCGCTTCTTTGGATACTTGAACATCCAAATCTTTACCTTCTATACCTGGAATTTCAGCCCGCAAAATCAGGTTGTCATCAGTGTCTTCTAATTCAATTGCAGGCGTCCACCAAGTAGTTGTGAAATCGCGGTTAAACTAGCCAGTTCATCAAACATCCGATCCATTTGGCGGCGGATATTTTCCATTTCTTGGAACGGTTGCCAACGTACGAGTGCCATAACTGTTGTAACCTCCTTGAAATTAGAACTGGATTAAATTTTTCATATCAATTATGCAGGCATTCTTTTCATTGCCTTTGTCTTTATATTGGCTAAAAGCACAAATAGAATTGGTGAGGGAAACCCTACTCATATAGTAGTAGTTTCCCAAGCAAGGAAAAGTTAGTACTTCATAGTTAGTTCCCAGCTGACTAGCTGGTAAAAAATCAAACCAAAGGTATCCCCGTTCTCAATTTCCTGATTTAGAAGTTATTTGTCGTTGCAATTGTTTCAAAGACTGATAAATTTCTGGTAAGCGAGTCAAAATAGCAGATACTTTTAGAAATTGTTTGTGGGGTATAGCAGGAATTCCAGAAACAATTTCTCCTGGGGGAACATCATTGTGAATTCCTGCTTTTGCAGAGGCGATCGCACCATCACCTATTTTCACTTGATTGGCAATTCCCGACTGTCCAGCCAAAATCACGCGATTGCCAACTTTTACTCCCCCGGCCATTCCAGATTGACCAGCCAGCGCACAACCAGCACCGATTTGGCAGCCATGACCGATTTGCACTAAATTATCAATAATTGTATGGCGGCCAATTCGTGTTTCTCCTACAGCGGGACGGTCAACAGCACTATTACAGCCAATAACAACATTATCTTCTAAAACGGTATAACCTGATTGTTCCATTTTCAGCCATCCATCAGCAGTAGGGACAAAGCCAAAGCCTTCAGCACCGATGACAGCACCGCTGTGAATTTCGCAATCTGCGCCAATGATGGTGCGCTCGTGTATAGTACAGTTGGCGTGTAAAAGCGTGCGATCGCCTATTTTCACATCAGGATAAATCACTACATTGGCGTGAATGCATGCTTGGTTGCCAATCTCTACTCCTTGATGAATGACCGCATGAGGACCTATATAAACTTCATTGCCAATTTTTGCAGTCGGATGAATAACCGCAGTCGGATGAATTTCCGGAGCGGGACGCCAAGGTTGGTAGAATAATTTCAGTACTTTTGCAAACAAAAACTTTGGCTCGGGGGTAGCGATCCAAGCAATACCGCGTTGTTGTGCTTGCGTCTGCAATGCTTGATCTTGAGGCAAAATTAAAGCACTGGCATTTGTCTTAGCTACAAAAGCAGCAAATTTTGCTCCTTCGATGTAACTGAGCGTACCGCTTGTCGCTTCATCAACTGCTGCTGGTGCGACTATCTCGGGGTCGCAATCTTTGTTAGTACTAAGGCTATTAGTAGCAGCAATGTCACCAAGTTTTTCCAAAATTTGGCTAAATTTCATTTTTGTTGAGAAGTCCTTTGTCGAATCAAATGGATTATAAATCATCTATTTTTAGAAATAAAAATTACTACTCATATTCCTCTTTGTTGTGGAACTTATTAATACTTAATAGCTACAAAGTCTGTCTGCAGATAGAACAGGAGGCTATTCGATGGTAGAAGTTTGAAAAAATAGTGCTAGTTACCTTTTCAGAAGAAGCAAAAAACCAGATTCGAACACCTGGTACAGCAATAAGATTCGACTCGAATTATCGCCAAAAGTTCTCTGACAATTTTGGCAGGATTCGGCGATCGCTTATTTTTCAAAATTTCAACAGACAGGTATCGATGAATATTTTTGATGACAAAAAAAACAATGAAAAAGTTGGTTAGCAGCTTTGTAGGAGTTGTTGGTGCAAGTACCTTCATTAGTTTTCCAGTACTAGCACAAACTAAGTTAAATTCTTCCCCACCAACTCCTGCTGCACCTAGAGCTTTTACCACCAAACCAAACCAAAGCAGCGCAAAGCGATTTGACTGAAATTCAAACAAGTCAACTAGCACTCCAACGCTCTCAAAACAAAGCTGTGAGAAATTTCGCCCAGCAGATGATTGCAGAGCACACGAACTCAAGCAAACAACTGGCGCAGATTGCCAAAACCGAAAATCTAACCTTGCCACATGCAGGGACAGGTGCAAGGCCATCAAAAAACTCTAGCTGAGTATCAAAAGTATTTGCAAAATGGACAAGATCCAGACTTAAAAGCATTTGCCCGCCAAGTGGCACCTAAAGTCGCCAATCACTGACAGCTAGCTCAGAGAATAATAGCACAGCAATAGCAAAAGTTCTTGCTAAGGGCCTTCCCAATCGGAAAGCCCCCTGGTTTATTCCTTCAATAGCAAATAATACAAACTTCCATTACCACCTGTAATGCCAGCGCGAGCACCTGCTAGTTGTCCGGTTCCCATAAAGTAATCCACCCGTCCCGGTCCTTTGATAGCGCTACCTGTATCTTGGTCCAATACAAAGCGGCTAACTCGGCGAAAAACTAATTTTCCGTTTTTGGCGGGATAGGGAAAGACGGCGTTAATCACTGCTAAGGCCCCTGGCGGCATAATAGATTTATCTGTGGCAATGGAACGCTCTGGTGTTACGGGTACGCCGATACTACCACTAGCAGGACTGCCGTTAGTTTCTTGAAAGAAGACAAAACGTTCCCAGCGAGGTAGGTAATTATTTAATTCTTGAGGATGTCGGCGAAAGTACTGAATTACTTTGGGTAGCGTCAAACCCTCCAAGGGAAGTTTTCCGTCTTTTGCTAATTCTTTACCGATACTGGTCCAGGGATAGTCAGTTCCTCCCGCGTAGCTAACAGAGGTTCTGGTTCCATCTGTTAATTGCAGCTGGGCCGACCCTTGAATGTGTATTAAATACGCATCCAGGCGATCGCGCAGCCAAAACAGCTCTAAACCGTGTAACGGACTTTTGTCGCCCAACAAACCATCTTTTCCTTCTAGGTCTATGCGTTTGGGATGGGGTTTGGCCCATCGTTCAAAGTCCGCCGGCAGACGATAAATAGGATATTTATATACTGAAGTACGAACGCGACTGGCTGTATATACAGGCTCGTAATAAGCGGTAAACTTGACAGTGCCTTTGCCGTCATTACCGATTGATTTGTAAAAAATAAATTCCCGACGCACAGCTGCTTGTAGTTGTGCTGGTGACTTGCAGCTGACGACCAATTGTCGGAAACGCTGCAAGCTGCGACGAACCCGATCCAGAGAAATTTCTGCTATCGGATAATTTTGGTAGGCTGCGATCGCCTTATCTGTAGCTAAAAAACGCAAGCTATTGTCAATGGCTGCTAACAAAGCCTCCCGATCGCCTCGTTTACCTGACTCACCCCAAATTTGTTCATCCCAACCCAAGCATTGTTTGCGAGGGGTACAGTTAGTTCCGAGAGCGATCGCCTGCAGTGGGGGCCTTGTCGGAGGTACCCTCGGTACTGATAGTGGTATCGGCTGGGAATTATTTGGTAATGGAGGTGGTGGTATAATTGGAACCCCAGCCAAAACAAAGCCCGCAGAATCTGCTAGAGAAATTCCCAGACCTAAAGAAAGCAAAGCAAGCGTTTTTCTCATTATCAACCTACGTAAATCTTTCCACGCTAGAGGTAAATATTGGTTCTACTCGGATGGCGACAATCCGTGAAGGACGCACCACCATGTACTCACCTTGAATATTTTTGATTGGCACGTTGATAAAGTCGTTAGAATCTGATTTCGGTGTCAGCGAACCGCTGTACCACTTCTGAAATTCTTGAAATGTCGGAAAACGGACTTCTTCCCGGTGACCGCTTTCCATCAAAAGGTAGACTGCATATTCATGGGGAGTTCTACTCATAATCTTGGCATCATTAAACACATCCAACTCATTGTGCACTACCTATTGCATGAATGGAAAGAGGATAAAAGTCCTAAGTTGAAATCCTATTGCTTATTGCCTTGCTATGACGTTCGTTTTCCTGACAATAGTTCCCGTCCGCGACATTTTTCACTAGCTAAAGGCACTGAAATATCAAGTCAGCGAAAATTTTCAAAACTTTATAAATATGAGAGTTTAACTTAAGAATATCTATAATATCAGGTAACATTAATGTTAATTAACGGCAAAAAGTAAAGTTTAGTTTCAAAGAAATTTCTTCCCACATTCATTATGTTAATCTGATAATCGAAGCTAAGAAAGCTTCCCTGGCAGATTGAACAGCTAGTGAAAAAAAAGAGGTAAAACCGCTGTTGAAACAACATCTGTCTCGTCAAAAAAGCGCAACATCCAACTCGAAAGATGATATTTCCTCATAGTGGTGAAGAGGGGGCGCTGTAACTGAAGGTATCGTCTCGCAAAGGCGATCTATCCAGTACATCCCTGGCTAGGATGAAAAAGGGGAGGAAATCACTCGTCTTTACGTGGGTTGGGTGTTGCTGTTTTATTTGTGCTCGGCTGAGTGTAAGCTATACGAAACGGAAGATTGCGAGACAGTGAAAATAGCGTCCTATGTCGATAATTGCTCTGAGGGCATGGTATATAGAGAATTACGAGCCGCTCCCACAGTTGGAAAAACGCCCGCCAGATATTCGTCTGAGTAAAAAAAGCCTGTTGAAATCAGGATTGAGGGCGGACTTTTTGGAAGACAGCGAGGAAATTAAAAAGTCCATTTGGTTTGGGCGCTATCTAGAAGGAGAAAACGTTGAATTTTATATAGAAGGAAGCGGTGGTTACTGCGTAGCTAATATTGACTTAATCAGCCATGAAATTTATTTCACCAAACAATCGCTGCTGGCGCAGTTAGAACCGATAATTTTTTTCAGTTCGCAAAGAGAATATCCCCAAGCAAGCGATACTTTACGCGAAGCACTGCTTAACAGTTTAGAAAAATTAAACTTGCGATCGCGCTTGCCTCTGAAATTAGTAGAATCTTATCGCTCCAAAGATGCACCCGTGCGACTGGGAAATGGAATGATGCGAAAAATTCGTAAGAGTTTGCTGTTTATTGCAGATACCACACCCGTCGCTGTTGTAAATAGCAAACAAGCAGTGTCAGCAATTCCCAGTCCTACCGTGTGTATTGAAATTGGCTATGCTATCTGCAGCAAGCGCAGCGAGCAAATTTTACTGGCACAAATGCAGCGTCCCGAAATGTCAGGACAGTTTTCTTTCGATTTGCCACCCAGCCAAACTTTACTATTTCAAAACAGTAAAGAACTAAATAAAATATTACCGCAAACAATAGAAATTACTCTGACACGCTGGAAATTATTTGTTTGATCTGTCCAGGTGTAATTTAAGATGCGCTGGTACTTTCCTGCTGTTAACAATGCAAGCAAATTAATCAAGATTAAAAGTAGGGTGGCGGTGGAATGATTAACATTAAATCCGTGCAAATCTTTCACCGCTTGTCTTATTTTCAACAAGCATGATTTTCCGGAACAAGAAAACATTTGTCGTGATAGTAACTGTATTTCCACTTTCATCAGTCCTAAAAAGGGTGGAAAGCAAACGACAAAACATAAGTTGCGCAGCATTAGTCTACTAACAACATGCCAGATATTTTTTGCTATCTATGATGCTCAAGTTTGTCAGCGCCTCCAGCACAAATGCTCAAACGCAAGGCCAAGACGCAAACACAACTAAGTTAGGGGGAAATTACGGCTGAACGTGCGCATTTGCAATTCTAATTGCGATATTAGATCCCGCCACCGCAGTGATTTTTGGAGATGCATAGCGCCTGCAGCAAGTAGTTTGGAATTTATTATCCGTGGTAGGTGGAAATTAAACTCGAAAAAAAGAACATCAATCTAAAAGTGCTTTCAAGGACGCAGCTAGCTTTGACAGCGTCCGGCCATGCAAGCAGGTTTTCAATTACACAGGTCCCAAACCTGTGGGTTGGTCACGGTGGTAGCAAGCTTAGCAGGGCGTACTGGGGCGAAGACATGAAAAACCAGATCAATAAATCACCAGGGCGCAGGAACATGTCCCGTGTCGCGATCGCAACTGTCTGTTATAGCACTCGCCCACAGGTCATTTCCTTTAGCTCTGGTGGCTGTGGAGCGAAAAGCTCCGCTTCGTTGAAAGTAAAAAGTAAAGGGTGTAGACATATTATCTGATTTGCTATTTGCGCATCGTAGCCAAGCAAACAATTTTCCGTGATATTTTGCTACAAGCACAAACAAACTTTACCTCTACCAAGGAATTAACTGTCTGTCCCGGAAAAATCCCCCCGTCGGACCACCATCGGGAAGAGTTGCCAACCAAACAATAGTATCAACTCCTTGCTCGAGAGTTCGCGGTGCGTTAGGACCACCCATATCAGTTTTCACCCAACCAGGACAAACGGAATTTACTAATATGTTCGTACCTTGTAGTTCGCTGGCAAAAATTCGCGTCAAGGCATTTAAGGCAACTTTAGAAATGCGATATCCAGTATAACCACCCTCCATATAACTTAACTGTCCCATCCCAGAAGAAACATTCACTATCCGTCCATAATTTTGTTTCTTCATCAAAGGAACTAATGCTTGGGTTACTCGCAAGGGACCGTAAACATTAGTTTCTATTGTTTGTTGTAATGTGTCTGTTGTGGCATCAAAAACACTGTTGTGACCAGATTTTTCGTCTATACATATACCTGCGTTGTTCACCAATACATCCACATACCCAAATTCACGATTGATAAATTCAGCTAATTTTTGGCTACTTTCATCACTGCGAACATCAAGGGGATGGTAGACCACATCCAAGCCTTCCGCTTGTAGTTTTTCGGTAGCCGCTTGACCTTTGTTTCGATCGCGACTGGTGACAATTACTTTATATCCTTTTCGAGCTAGTTGGCGAGAACTCTCAAATCCCAATCCCCGATTTGCACCCGTTACCACAGCTATTTTTGGTGTGTTCATATGCTTTATCCACCTACTTAATTTTGTTGTGGAGCTAATAACTAAATGTTAAGTTAGCCCCAGGGTTTGGAGTTGGCGATTTGAAGCCTGCAGAGGATATTTTGCCCCAAAAATGCTAATCACCAGAGCTTTGAGTTTGGGTAGTGGAATTTTTCAGTTCTGATTTTGCAAACTTGCCAGGATACTTCTTGTGAAAATAAGCTTCCAATACCTCCAAGACCATAGGTCCGCAAACTGTACCGCCGTGATCCCCAGAATTTTCGCCAAAGGCTACAACGACAATTTCTGGCTTGTTGCTGGGAGCATAAGCACCAAACCAAGTATGGTTGGGACGACCAACACCTGCTTCTGCTGTACCGCTTTTTCCAGAGGTAGGAGGAATTGATGGCACATTTAAACGCTTACCCGTACCCTCAGTGATTACCTTGCGCAGTCCGTCACGAAGAACGGCGATGGTCGAGGGTTTCATATTCAAGGATACGCGCCAGTTTTTTGCTTCTTCGTGGTCTTTGAGCAGGTGGGGTTTAACCCGAAAACCGCCATTGGCGGGTCAAGCAATCATGATTGCTGCTTGCAATGGAGTAACTTGCAATGCACCTTGACCGATTGACATGTTAATTGTGTCACCAACAGTCCAAGGCATTTTCCAAACTTTTTGTTTCCACGTTTCATCAGGAACTAAACCTTTTGATTCTTCTGAGGCCAGTTCAATGCCAGTTTTTTGACCAAAGCCATATTTGCGAGTCCAAGCGATCAAGGTAGGACCACCAACTTTTCTACCCACTTGGTAAAAAAAAGTGTCACTGCTCATGGCGATCGCTCCCGGAAAACCTAAAGGTCCAAATCCAGCATGATTCCACTCCCCAAAAGTAACGCCGCCAATATTCAAAGAACCGTAAGTTTGTAAAATTGTGTTGGGAGAAAATTTTCCTGATTCCAGTCCCGCTGTTGTGGTAATAATTTTGAAAGTACTGGCGGGTGGGAAGGCGCTCAAAGCGCGATTGACTAAGGGATGGTCCTTACCTTGTAAACTTTGCCAATCTTGTTGACTGAGTTTTTGTTTGGAGAAAATATTGGGATCGAAACTGGGATAGGACACCATGGCTAACACCGCACCGTTGTTGGGATCTAACGCCACGATCGCACCTTTGCGATTTCCCAAGGCTTTTTCTGCAGCCAACTGCACGTCCAAATCAATAGTTAAGTGTAAGTCATTACCAGCTTTTGCCTGTTTTTCTCCCAAAACCTTTTGCGGGCGCCCTGCGCTATCTACTTCTACCTGCTGACCCCCCCATTCACCCCTGAGTATACTTTCGTAAGCTTTTTCCACGCCCATCTGACCGATCACGTCTCCCAGTCGATAGCCGTCCTTTTTCTTTTCTTGAAGTTGCTGGGGAGTTAGTTCTCGAGTATATCCCAAAACGTGAGCTAATTTCTTGCCGTGAGGATAGTAGCGTACTGCTTTCGTATGAATTTCCACACCTTGTAGTTCGCTGTCATACTCTTTTAATGCCGTAATTTGTGCTTCGTTGAGATCGCGAGCAATACGCACCAAGGAAGTGGAAGTTGGACCGGCCTCTTCTAGCTTTTGTTCGATATCCTGTAGGGGAATTTTGAGAATTTGCGACAAGCGAGGACCGACAACAGACCAAGATGGCTTGGTGTGGGCCATAGGCCACAAATACACCGAATGAGGATAGCGAGTGGAAGCTAATAATTTGCCGTTGCGATCGAAAATATTACCCCGTTCTGGTTGTTTGGGAATCATGCGAATTCGGTTCGCTTCTGCTCGTGCTTTAAATTTCGCTCCTTCCAAGATTTGCAAGTATGCCAAACGAGCTTCAATCCCAGCTACCATGACTAAGGTAAATACAATTAAAAATTTAGATTGGTGATTTCGACCAACAGTACGAGTATCTTTTTTGGCTAACGAACTAGGTAATTTTAATAAAGACATACGAAAAACAAGGAATTATCGACTAATATTACCTGTATAAAAATAAGCTAGCTTTGGGAGCGGCATTTAAGGTGCAAAATCTCCAAAAAAAAGTATACTCCTCATCAAGGATAGTGGCGTGACCAGATAGAATGTATCCAAGTCTATACTGCATTTTTTTTTGAAGTTGGAAATTACGTAAGGCGCAACCGCTCCTTGCAAAGACTAAAAACAAAGGATGGAAACCAGGATGCTTTGTAAATTTAGATACAAATACCTGTGCTGGAGATAACGTGAAAAACGAGCTAGAGAATCACAATTACACTCTTTGTTAACACATATGAGCTTCTGCCCTCAGGACTATGACCTCTAGTTTGACGTCAAATCAAGGGGAAGTGATGAATTCTAATACTCTTGATGTTGAACTGCGCAATGTCTTCAAATTTTTTAATCAAGAACCGGCGGTACATGGAATTGACTTGGAGGTTAAAAAAGGAGAATTTTTTAGCATCCTTGGACCGTCAGGTTGTGGAAAAACAACAACGTTGCGTTTAATAGGTGGATTTGAAAAGGCTGACGCTGGTAAGATTTTAATTCAAGGTCAATTGATGACCAACGTTCCTCCTTACCGTCGACCGGTCAATACCGTATTTCAAAGCTATGCACTGTTTAGCCATCTAAATGTGTGGGATAACATCGCCTTTGGACTGCAGTTCAAAAAATTAACCAAAGCTCAAATAGAAAGCAGAGTCAAAGAAGCTTTGAAACTAGTGAAAATGGAAGGATTGGGATCTCGCTTTCCCAGTCAACTTTCCGGAGGTCAACAACAACGGGTGGCCTTAGCGCGAGCAATAGTCAACCGTCCCGCAGTACTGCTATTAGACGAACCTTTAGGAGCTCTGGATTTGAAATTGCGCAAACAAATGCAGGTAGAACTGTCCCATTTACACAAAGAGCTGCGTTTGACCTTTATTATGGTCACCCACGATCAACAAGAAGCCTTATCTTTGAGCGATCGCATTGCTGTGATGAATCACGGTAAAATCGAACAAGTTGGCACTCCCAGCGAAATTTACGAAAAACCTCGGTCAGCCTTTGTTGCCGATTTTATCGGTGATACGAATTTACTAGCAGGTGAAATCACAGAAGTATACCCCTCCAAGTTGCAGGTTTTGACGAAAACAGGACTGAAAATCACCGTCTCTCGCAACACCGATACAGTTGCAGAAGTATCGCAACCAGTAGCAGTCAGCGTCCGTCCGGAAAAGATTCAAATTTCACTTTACAAACCAAGTTCGCCAATTAACAACTTTGAGGGACGGCTGGTAAACGTTATGTATTTAGGAACTCATATTAATTATGTAGTCGAACTGCAACCGGGTGTACAAATTACTGTAATACAACCCAACACCTTGGGTTCCTTACCAGCTCCAGACACACCTATCTACATTTGGTGGCACGAAACAGATTGTTTAGCAATTAGTCAACAGTAACGAACTTTGACTAATGACTGGTAAATTAATGAGCAACAGGCGACGATTCTTACAAAGTGCAATAGCATTTTCTAGCCTATCTTTAACAGTAGGAGGAGGCTGCGGTTGGAAACTTGCTGATGTTCGATCCTCCTCTCCCACTGGAACTTCGCGGGATCAACTTGATATTTACACTTGGACGCAATACGTAAACCCGGAATTATTAAAAACTTTTGCCGCTCAAACAGGAATAAAAGTTATTGCTAGTTTTTACGATTCCAACGAAGTTATGTTAGCTAGGCTGCAAGCAGGAGGAGGAGGTTCTTACAGTATAGTCTACCCTTCTGACTACATGGTGCAGAAAATGGTGGCAAAGGGATTGGTTACCCGACTGAACCATCAGCGCTTGAGCGGATTAGAAAATTTATTTCCCCGATTTCAAAATCCTACATACGATCCTGAAAATAGCTACAGCATTCCCTACAGCTGGGGAACAACAGGTTTAATTTATAATTCCGAAATTCTCAAAAATCCACCCCAAGATTGGGAATATCTTTGGCAAAACAAAGAACTGCTCTACAAACGCATGACTTTGCTCAATGACGTGCGAGAAGTCATGGGTGCAGCATTACGGATGCTGGGTTATTCCTATAACTCAAAGAACGAAGAAGAAATCAAACAAGCTTATGAAAAATTGAAAGAACTCAAACCTGCAATCACCGCTTTTGAAACTGATGCTTGGCGCAATCAAATAGTTGCAGGCGATTTAATTTTGGCAATGTGCTATTCCTCTGATGGAGTAAAAATCAGTCAAGAAAATCCCAAATTAAAATATGTAATACCTAAAAGTGGTTCTTCTTTATGGACTGATACAGTAGTTATTCTCCAAACAGCACCCAATCCTGATGGAGCTTATTCTTGGCTCAACTTTATATTACAACCAGAAATAGCGGCAAAAACAAGTCAATCTCTGACCATAGCTACTCCCAACCGCGCCGCCTTTGAGCAATTACCCAAAAAAATTCAAACAAATACGGGACTTTTTCCTCCAGAAAATTTGCTAAAAAAGTGCGAAAGCATAGCTCCTTTGGGTGCAACCGAAGAAATTTACAATCGCTACTGGACAGAACTAACTAGTAGCTAAAAATAAATTGTATAAATTATGTCCATTCAAATTCCTCGTTCGCAAATAAATTCCCCAGACGAATCTTCGGCAGTGTCCCCAGGGCGTTATTCTCCCTTGGATTTGTTACAACCGCTGGTATTGCTGGCACCGGCAGGAATTTGGTTGTTATTGCTACTGGTGTTACCAACACTGCTGATTGTGGAATTAAGTTTGGTACCTGGAATTCGACCGGGAGATGTGGTAATACCCAGGGGAATAGATAACTATATCCGGATCTTAGACCCCCTGTACCTGCGAGTTTTGGGGCGATCGCTATTTTTTGCTGTTAGCACGACAATAATTTGTTTACTTCTCGGTTTTCCCATCGCCTATTGGCTTGCTCAAATGGCTCCCAAGCGTTGGCAAAATTTACTCCTCATCGCCTTTGTATTGCCGTTGTGGACTTCTTCTTTGCTGCGCTGTTACGCTTGGATTACAATTCTCCGTCCTACAGGTCTGCTGAACACGGTCTTAACTAGCTTGGGACTTCCCGCTTTAAACGTACTCAACAGCACTTTTGCCGTCATAATTGGCATGACTTACAGCTTGCTGCCTTACATGGTTTTAATTTTATACGCTTCTTTGGAAAAGCTAGACCGGCGTTTGCTAGAAGCAGCAGCTGATTTAGGCGCCCATCCAGCTCAAGCCTTTTGGAAAGTCACCGTACCTCAAACCTTTACCGCCATTGCTGCAGGTTCCTTTTTGGTATTTATTAGTGGCTTGGGAGATTTTATTAACCCAGAATTACTTGGCGGTGCTTCCAGCATGACCGTAGCGCGATTGATTTATAATCAATTTCTCGGAGCTACCCAAAATTGGGGATTCGGTTCTGCTTTAAGTACGATCTTGATTTTGGCAGTGAGCATTGCGATCGCGCTACTAATTAAATTCGGTGATGCAACACCCAAAAGATAGATATATTATCTAGATTCAAAAATTAAATATCTCTTTTAACAAATTTATATCTTTATTACAAGCATAAATGTATCTAAAAAAACTTTTAGATGCCTTTTCCCAGGCTAGCAAGAGTTTTTGCTATTTTTTGCCAACAAATTTTTAAAACTTCATAAGTACTATCTAAGGTAGAGTCTAACTTCTACTCGAGTTACTATTTTTCTTACTCTTGAGGGGATACAAAAACACTAAATATTTGGCATTGTAAAATCAAAGGCCCAAGCCGTGATTCCCTGACATTCCAGGCAACTAAAACTAATGTACTCAATAGTTTGTCTTCCTCAAAACCAAAACGATTTTAAATTTTCCTATTTTCAAAAAAATTTTAGATTTCCAGGCAGGGTTTTTGTTTTAGTATGCCAGAAACTGTTTTCCTGTGTTGGTTGCCAGAGGAAAGCAACTACCTAAAGTAAGGCAAATTAAAAATTAAATTTCCATAAATTTATAGCCCCATACCCAAATACTATCGATCCCCAATTTCAGAAATTCAAATTAAGAACATTTATATAAAGACAGGAGGTTAGCGTGAATGCATATAAGTTTGGACAACAAGTGGAAAGAGTCCACCAACAGGCCAGCGAGCTAAACATGCAAGCCAATTCTTCACCTTTACCCTCACCAACACCTTTGCAAGAGTCCCTCAAAAGACTAAACACAGCATTAGAAGAACTACGCGTAGCAGAAGAGGAACTACGCCAGCAAAATGAAGAATTAGTAGCTATTCGCCAAGCTCTAGAAGCAGAGCGCCAGCGTTACCAAGAACTGTTTGATTTCGCGCCAGATGCTTACTTGGTAACTGATATTGACGGCAAAATTCTAGAAGCTAACCGTGCTGCTGCCAATTTGCTAAAAATATCCCAAAATTGTCTTTTCGGAAAACTGCTTGCTCAGTTTATTCCCGAAAATGAACGTCGAACTTTTGCGACTCAATTGTCGCGACTGCAAAATGTAGAAAAAATTCAAGATTGGGAAATCCGCATGCAAACACGAGAAAACCTGATCTTTGAAGCTGCAATTAGCATCGCTACCATCCGCGACAGCACGGGAAAACCCAAAGGTTGGCGTTGGTTGGTGCGGGATATTACCACCCGCAAGCAAGTAGAACAAAAAATTCGCACCATGCAACTTCAAAACTTACAACTACAAGAAGCAGCAAAGCTAAAGTCCCACTTTTTGGCGATGATGTCTCACGAACTGCGCACGCCTATGAATGCTATACTGGGCTTTTCCCAATTGCTGCTGCGACCGCAATACGATCACTTTTCTCCTCAAGCAAGGAACATGGTAGAACGTATTGTCAGTAGCGCCAAACACTTACTAGCGCTAATAGAAGATATTCTCGACTTCTCCAAGCTAGAAGTTGGTAGGTTGCAGTTAAAACCAGAGGAATTTAATTTAGGAGAACTGGTTGTCAAGGTAACAGAAGAGCTGCGCTGCTTGGCGGAGCAAAAAAGATAGCCTTAAACGTGAGCGTCCAGCTGGAAAATCCTATCGTTATCAACGACAGCACCCGCGTTCAGCAAATTTTGGTGAACTTGCTTTCTAATGCCATTAAGTTTACTGATATAGGTAGTGTCACCGTAGAAGTGCGGGAAGTAACAGCAGACAAAATAGCACTGATAGTTCAAGACACAGGAATAGGTATCGCAGAAGCAGACTTGCAACAAATTTTTCAGGAGTTTCGACAAATAGACCAAGTTCTTTCCCGCAGACACAGCGGTACGGGTTTGGGTTTATCTATAGTAGATAAGTTAGTGCGTTTGATGAAGGGAACTATCACCGTTAATAGTAAGGTGGGTGAAGGTTCTACTTTTTGTGTAGAATTGCCAAGAAAAATACAGTGAAAATTGGCGATCGCCTGAAAATACTCAGTATATAAATTTACTTTAGTGTTGCCCTTGGTTACCAATTCCCAACTGTTTTTTGCTGTGTTTTAATTGCTTCCAAAGGGCGTGAATTTGTTTGTAAGCCTCTTCGGGAGAAAGTTTACCAGCAGTTTCTAAAGCACTGATATAACCCACCTTGCTAGCAAATTCTTGCAAATTGGCGTTAAAGGCTAGGTACTCTGGTTTAAATTTGCCGTGATAGCGACTTTGTGCGTAAATAAAGTTATTTTTTACTTCCTGAGTTGACTTTACCATCTTTAGCTACAAAGGATTACTTCTTATATTAGAACAAGAATTATTTGTTGTTGTCCATGATTCTTTTTACAGAAATTTACTCTATCTTTAGCTAGATTTATTATATATATACGGTGAAATTATACTGCTTGTTTATAGCGGGATTGAAACTTTGCAACTTGATGCTGGTTCCAATCTACATGCTCGCATACTTTTGCCAGCAAACGTATTGTAGTTTCTTCCTTAAGCAGAATTAACTTCAGCTTCGCGGATGAAGAGATAAATTTACTATTTATCTATAATAAAGGATTATATATATTAGTTTAGGAAAAATGTGTATTCAAGAGCTCCTAATTTGTTTAGAACTATTTGTAGATAGTTTGACACCAAAAACACCGGCTGAGTGTTTTTCCAAACCTCCGTGCAACTGTCCTCATCCCGGGAAAGAACCTCAGTGCGAAGATTGCGAACACTTGGAAGCTTGTCTTTCTCGCTTCCATCCTTCCGAATCCCAAAATGCTTATAAAGCTCTTAACTATAATTATGTAGCTTGACATTGTTTAAGTTTGGCTTTGGGAAAGTTAAGCGTTCCGATGGTTAAGGAGTGTTGCTTTTTTGTTGAGAAATTGAAAGGATATAAGTATGGTTTCCTGCAGATAATTCTCCTACGTGAATCGAGTAAATTCCTTTTGTCCAAAAACCCGACATTTCTGGTTTTCCTCCCGACTCCGCTAAGACGCAAAAGCGTCCTCCAGGGCCATCAATTAAAAGTGTTGGCTGTCCGCTACCTTCCACCCTTAATTTTAAGTACGACATTGATTCTGTTAGCTGAAGAACTTGGTTTGGTTGCTTGCTGATGCTACCGCAATTGCTGGAGTTTTCGCCTCCAGATTGACCTGTGAGAATTAGAGGATCCGGTTGAAAATGAGGAGTAATTTTGACAACTTCTGCTGGCGCGGGATAGGGAAAGCTGAAAATAGAACTTGCTGCTAAAATGAAGAAAATTGGAGTAAATTTAGCTAAAAATCGAAGCTTCATAAAGTTAACATTACTATTGATTTTTTCAAACTGGCAATCATGCTTATAGGGCTTAGATTCCTAATTGGAAGACGATAGCAAAGCAATTTAGTTCCGCAAATAGATGTATAAAATTTGATTTTCTGTGTAAATGTCTCCAGGAAATCACATAAAGATTGAGAATTTAGCGATCGCTGACTGGCAAGCAAAGACTTTCGCTAAAATCACTAAGACAACTATTTAAGTTTGCTAAGGTCAAAACAGATGAATCCTCAACCTGAAGAAGACTTGCAACAACGCCTGCAAAAATTAGAAGCAGAAATTAATTCCTCTTCTGGAAGAAAATACCAGCCCGATGCAACACAAGTGTCTTTCTCAGAGCAAATTGCAAGTTGGTTCAACTCCCTATCGGGAACGGGAAAGCTTGTAGCTGCAAGCATAGGGATATTATTAGGCATTGCTTTGCTGCAAGCTGTGCTTAAATTTGTGGCTTCAGCCATTAGTTTGGCACTTTTGGCAGGACTAGTGTACTTTGGATACAAAATTATCGTCTCCAGTGGCAGACAAGGAAAGTAATAGTATATTTAAACACGCAGTGTCTGCGTAAAAATATATATAAGGAAAATATGCAATGGCAAGCCCAATTGTGAGGAGAAGTAGAAATCAATCTAATTCCAGTCAGTCAAACAAGGAACAAGGGAAAAGGAAAATCTCGCGCTTTACCACAAGGCGTTTAGCAGCTTGGGCAGCAGAAGTGACATTAGTAGTTGTTAGTGGGTTGGTGCCTTTTAGTATGGGTGCCTACCTTAATTCTAGAACTGATATCAATCGAGTACCGCTGAATCCACTGCTGGTGGTCACAGAAAGAGAAATTGCCCGTCCTTTGGCTTTACCAGTTAGCTATGGCACCAGGAACGTAGCCTGGCCAACAAATTTCCTGTGGACAGTATCAATACTAGCTCCCCTAGCAGTTTCTGGTTGGCAGCTGTATCTGCTGGCAAAAACAGGCAGTACAATTCCCAAACGTAATTTTGGTATTCGAGTTATCGATGAGGAAGGCAATCCCCCTGGAATAGCAGCTGTGTTGGTACGAGAAGGAATTGGTCGTTGGGGAATTTCCTTATCTGCTGCCTACGTGCTTTGGCGCCACAGCTTTTTGTTTCCTCATGTAGGTGCGTTTGCAGTTTTGACGGGATTAGTGCTGCTAGCAGAAGCAACTGGCCTTTTGTCTTGGCGCCGAGGAGGTCGCGCCCTGCACGATACAATTGCAGGCACGTATACTATAGATGCTACAAAACCGTTTACACCAGGACAACAGACAAACTGGACGCAAGACGTGGATGAAGATGCAGCGATCGCATCAGTGGTGATCACGCCAGAAACAGCTCGACCCAAGACCGCAAATGCATGGTGGGCAAAGTTGCAACGCAACCCAAGCGCAAAATTATTGGCGATCGCGTGCGCAAGCATGGTTGGTGTATTGATAACCATAGTAGGCACTCAGATCTACATCCAAACCCAACAAAATCGCCGGGCGATACAACAGCGTCACAGCCAACAGTTTCTAGCGCTCGTCAATCAACTAAATCCCGGCTCCCACGCCAGCGTTGAAGAACGCCGCAGTGCCATAATGACTATGGGCACCATTCAAGATCCCCAAGCGATTCAATTTCTGGTGGACTTATTGGCCAAAGAAACTGACCCTACCATTGTAGAAACTATTCAGCAAGCTTTAGCTAACATCGGTCCGGCAGCTATCCCCGATTTAAAACGCATGAATCAGTCTCTGGCTGCTGATTTAGAATCTGCAGGGAACAATCCATCCTCGGACTATCAAGGGCGGCAACAGCGCTTGCAAGCAAACCAGCAAACGATTAATAAAATACTGGCACTGCACGCTGCCAAAAGCGACGATATCGATCTTAGCCGTGCAGTCTTATTCCAAAGAGGTTCTGGAGATACTCCCTTATTCAACTTAGTACTAGACAAAATTGACTTATCCGGAGTGAATTTCAAAGGCGCCGATCTATCCTATGCTAGTTTTAAAGGAAGCAGTTTTCGGGGAGTAGGTGAAGACGGGCGCTGGGATACCTTTGACGATCGCATAGCAGATTTGAGCGGTGCTCAAATTAAAAAAGCCAATCTCAGCGAAGCTAATCTCAGCCGTGTTTTGATGGTTCGTACAGATTTCAGTCGCGCTAACCTGAACAAAGCAAATTTATCCAACGCTCGTTTGGTGGGTGCAAACTTAAGCAGCGCCCAGCTAGTAGGAGCCGATCTGCGCGGAGCTGTTTTAGAAAATGCTAGCCTGACCGGAGCGGATCTGGGAGAAGCAAAATTAAACGACGCCGATTTATACGCTGCTCGCTTGGGTCGGGTTGTCGCCATAGGTACGCAATTGTCTTTTGCTAACTTAAGTAAAACAGACTGGCAAGCAGCAGACTTGTCAGGAGCAGATTTGGATCGAGCCGATCTCAGCCATGCTAATTTAAGCGCCGCTCGCCTTACAAACGCGAATTTGCGTTCTGCTAACCTAGAGCAAGCTAATCTCCGCAACGCTGACCTCAGTCTTGCAGATTTACGCGATGCGAATTTAGCAGGTGCTGATTTTCAAGGAGCAATTCTCTCTCCGAGCAAACAAGATCCCGCAGACCAATTTGTCCAAACTCCAACTTTTGGTTCCCAATCTGCTGTTGTTAAAGGAGTTGATTTTAGCCAAGTGAAAAATTTAGATACCAAACAATTAGCTTATATTTGTACCCAGGGAGGAATTCACCCCCGTTGTCCCTAAACTCGTGGGGATGAGCAACACCAAATCCCCTTAGCTACTTATCAAAAAGCAGCAAGCTAGGGGGGTCTTGTATTTATATTCAGGACAAGCAATGGTACAGGAAATCAGACCAAACGAACCGCATGGTGTAGCTGTTGAGGACGCAAAAATCAAGCCGGGCAACTATTAGCAAGCAATTATCAATGCAGTGAATTACAAATAAAAAAATTGCTCGAGCAAACCCACGATTAAACCCATAAGTCAAATGGTGCGCTTTCCAAACACCTCGAACCTTCCATGACCCAAAACTTAAAGCAGAAAGGAAAATCAGCAGTAATGGGCGATCGCCAATCAAACTCCACCTTACCTGCTGCCAATCTTAATGTCTACGTCCAGGGCGCAGGTTTTCCCATTCTTTGCTTGCACGGCCATCCTGGTTCTGGAAGCAGTCTTTGTGTGTTTACCGATCACCTTTGCAAGCGCTTTCAAACTATCGCCCCCGATTTGCGCGGATACGGAAAAAGTCGCTTTCAGGGTAATTTTGAAATGTCCGATCATCTCACAGACCTAGAGGCGCTTCTGGATCGCTTTCAGATTCATAAATGTTTGATATTGGGATGGTCGCTAGGTGGTATCTTAGCAATAGAACTAGCGCTGCGACTGCCAAAGCGGGTCACGGGGTTAATTTTAGTAGCAACAGCTGCTAAGCCCCGCAGCAACCATCCGCCCATACATTGGCAAGATAACCTTTACACCGGCATCGCTTCCGGGTTAAATTGGCTCAAGCCAGGTTGGAAATGGAATATTGAGACCTTTGGCAAGCGATCGCTTTTTCGCTACTTGCTTAAACAACATACCCCTTTATCCTATAGCTACCTAGCTAAAAATGCCATTTCCGCCTACCTCCAAACCTCACCAGCTGCCAGTCGCGCCCTTGCTAGAGCCATGAAAGCAGGATACGACCGGCTAGACGCTCTCAGCCAGATCCAGTGTCCTGCTTTAGTACTTGCTGGTGCCGAAGACCGCCACATCACGGTCGATTCTAGCTTAGAAACAGCTCAAAACCTCAAAAATTGCCAATGGCAGTGCTATGCCAATACCGCCCATCTCTTTCCCTGGGAAATTCCCGAGCGAGTCTTGAGCGATATTGACCGTTGGTTGCAGGCCCACCCACAAGTAATTGGCCTGTAAATTACATCTGACCGCTAAAGACAGGCCTTACTTTACGGTCCATTCTTTCCCCCAAATCTTCAGCGATAGTCAAATTCTGCGGCTTGCAGCGCTTGACGTTGACAATTATTCCTTGCGCTCCTTCTTGCTCTAAATCCTCTACATAGCCTTTGATTGCTGCTTTGGCGTCGTTAGAGCTTAAAAACGGACCAAAATAATAGGTGCAGCGGGGATTTTGCGTAATAACCTCTACCCACCAAGCAAGACCAAAGTATTGGAATGCGTTAATTAATAACTCCTTAAAGTCATTCAAAAGATTTTTCATAGTTTTCGCTGATTTCAAAAACGTGGTACTCGGGTTATTAAAGATTTACTGCTAACTTTCTTTTACATTTCTTTATACTCTGTTACTCTTGTTTTTTCCAAGTAGTTTTTTGTAGTTTATCCAAATGCAGCGTATTTATCCATCTTTGGCGATAAATTTCATACAGTGCCATTCCCGCTGCTACGGAAGCATTCAAGCTAGGAGTCTTTCCTTGTAAGGGAATAGACACCAACACGTCGCAGTAGCGCTGTGTCAGCAGACTCAGACCTTCACCTTCTGACCCTACTACCAAAACCACAGCACCGCTAAAATCCACTGTATGTATCGGTTTGCCGATGTTGGCAGCAGTACCGTAAATCCAAAAGCCTGCGGCTTTCAGATCTTCTAAAGCTCGGTGCAAATTGACAACTCTAGCAACGGGAAAGTTTTCTAAAGCACCTGCTGCTACCTTCATAACCGTAGAAGTGATCCCGGTGGCTCGGCGTTGCGGGATCGCTAACCCCTGAGCGCCGATCGCCTCAGCTGTACGAATAATTGCTCCTAAATTATGGGGATCGGTAATTCCGTCAGCAGCAACAATTACTGGTTCAGTTACCTTTGTTGCTCGTTCGATCAGATCCTGTAAATCAACATACTCGTAAGGAGAAATTTGTGCTGCCACTCCTTGGTGGTTAGCTTGTTCAGTGATTTGATCCAAGCGCTTGGAGTCAACTTCATCGATGATTGTGCCTTTTTCCTTGGCTCGTAAAATCAAAGAATGAAAACGAGGATCGTAGCGCAGTCGGGGAGTAATCCAAATGCGGTTCAAACGGCGCTGGCCTTCCAGCGCGCTCAAAACTGAATGGCGTCCGTAGATAAGATCGCTATCTGTATCTGAGGATTGCCTTTTTGCTGCTTGTTCGTCTTTTACTTTCAAAGAACCAACAGTTTTAGAAACGACTCGTTTCCCCTTTGGCTTCAAGGTTTGCCCACGATTCGTTTCGCTAAAAGAATTGTGAATTATCTTTTTCGTACTATTTGCCATAAAATTCCAGCGTTAAGCGTAAGGGTGGGCATACCTGATCAACTCAATCTTCTCAGTTTAGCAAACCAAAATAAGGTAGCTGCCGCTACTGTTCTAAATCGAGTTTTTGTAATAGTTCAGCCAGGCGTTGGCAGTCGGTAAGGTAAAGGTAGCCAATTAAAGTTTCAAAACTTGTTGCCTGTTGATAGATTTTGGGATCGACTCTTTTCGGGCCTTTAGTGGCAGCGTTTCGACCCCTTCGGACAATTTCTAATTCCTTTTGCTGTAAATGCGGCGCGAGCATTTGCAAATGTAGGGCTTGCTTTTCCGCTCTGACTTGTGCCACTACCAAACGGTGGTGAATCTCGCTCCGCTTGGGAGGTGATAAATAATACATTCTAACATACAGTTCATAAATTGCATCTCCCAGGTACGCTAAAGTAGTAGGAGAAAGCCGTTGCCATTGTGCCTGAGAAAGTTTTGGAAACAGAGAATTTACACTCGCCTGCAGTACTTGACACCAACACAAAGAGTCTGTTTCCAAAGGTTGCTGTTGCTGGTGTGATGGTTTTTCCTCCTTTGCTGTCACAACTCGATCGTTCCTCGCAAGCTAAATTTGGGAGGCTTTATTCTCGGCATTTTCATTGTGGCACAGGTCTTTTGTGCCAAGCAGCAATTTTATTTCCCCACATACATGTATTTTTGTGCCAAAGTATTTTTTCATAGGATAAGATCAAGTCCGCGGCTAGGAAGCATGTAATTTTAATTTTTTATACTTTTTTTGGGATTGTTCGTTGCTCCTCGGCTTGATAAAAATTAAGCTATCCAATATTTGAATCTGGATAGCTAATTTCCACTCATCAGTCAAGCAATCAAGACTGCTTGATATTTTCCAGAGCCGCTTCAACAGATGGTTGCAGGGAGAGAAACTTCTCTAAGCGAACGAGCTTGACCGTTTGAGTGACACGGGCATTGGTAACAATTTGCAAAGTACCGTTTAAATTCTGGGCTTGCTTGGCTAGCTGTACCAAAGCTCCCAAGCCAGAACTATCAACAAAGTCGATTTGGGACAGATCCAGAATAATGTGCTTGGGCCCCTCCTCTACCTTAGCTCCGAGTACTTTGCGAAATGTGGGCTCGGAAAAAGCGTCTAACAAACCTGTGAGGCGGAATAGCTGACAGTTATCCCGTACTTCACGAGTACCTCTCAGGCTCACGGTTAGATTTAGTGGTTCAGCAATAATTCCCTCCTCATGGTTAAGATGAACGCTCAAGTATAGATGGTTTTTGTGGAAGTTGTCCACATTGGGAATTGGGTGTAGGGTTTCGGGTCTTAGGATTTCTTTAATTTTAGTCACCATTACACCCGATCCCCACCTTTTGTTACGATGGGGATTTTTAGTTCCCCACTTTTGCGTCCCCAATCTCGCACTTTCTCCACTTTTACTTTACTTTTACTTTACTTCAGCCGCTTTTGGTTGACGCGCTGCTCGCATGGCTTGCACAAATTTTTCAAACAAATAATCGGCATCGTGGGGACCCGGAGAAGCTTCTGGGTGATACTGCACTGAAAATACAGGTAGAGCTTTGTGACGTAGACCAGCAACCGTGCGATCGTTCAAGTTGAGATGGCTGATTTCTACAACTTGATGGGGTAACGTGTTGGGATCGATGGCAAAACTGTGGTTTTGGCTAGTAATTTCCACTTTTTGCTGTAAACCTGCTGGCTGGTTCAAACCGCGATGCCCAAATTTAAGTTTAAACGTTTCTGCTCCCAGGGCATGACCCAAGATCTGATGTCCCATACAAATGCCGAACATTGGTTTTTGAGCTGACAGCAAGGCCTTGGTGGTTTCTATACCTTCGGTAACGGCTGCTGGATCGCCAGGACCGTTGGAAAGAAAGATACCGTCGGGATTGTATTTGAGAATTTCTTCTGCTGGAGTGTGAGCGGGAACAACGATAACCCGACAGTTGTAACTTGCTAGGCGACGCAAAATATTGCGCTTGATACCGAAGTCGACAGCGACAACGGTGAATGTTTCTCCAGAATTTCTTCTGCTGGCATCAGGATTAAATTCCCATACGGAGTCAGTTGGTTCTGACCACTCGTAAACCTTTTGCGTGGTAACTTCGCGGACAAGATTTAATCCACTCATGCTCGGAGCTGCCAGTACCCGCTCTAACAGTTCGGCTTCATCGAGAATTTCCGTAGAAATACCGCCGTTCATAGCTCCGTAGTTGCGAATTTTCCGCGTTAGAGCCCGAGTGTCAATGCCGTAGACACCAGGAATTTGGTGCTGTTTGAGATACTCGGGCAAAGATTGCCGACAGCGCCAATTACTAGGACGGTAACAGATATTCCGGGCGATCGCTCCTCGCACCTGCGGTCGCTCTGATTCTTCATCTTCGGGATTAACACCGGTATTGCCCAATTCGGGATAAGTAAAAACTACTATTTGACCGCAATAACTAGGATCGGTTAGTACTTCTTGATATCCGGTCATGCCAGTATTAAACACCACTTCCCCAACCGCAGTGCCAGTGGCGCCAAAAGACCAACCGCGATAACTACTTCCATCAGCAAGGACAACCAAAGCAGGTGTTGCGTCGAGCAAAAGGGGCATAAGCAATTATTTTTCCAACCAAGATCAGCAGTAATTTGCCAGTGCCAAAGCATCAGCCGAATTTAAAGATAATTTAGGTTTTTTGCTACCAAATTTTGCCATCGTTCCACTTTGACTTGACAAAACCAGACTGCGAATGATAATTATGCCATGAATTGAGCGAATTCCCAAACTAAAATCCTCTCGCTTTGTCAGCAACAAGCAGTTCGTTAGTTAATTTTTGTCATTCCACAGTCATGCATCATGTATCAAGTTATGTATTACTATGACAGAGCAAAAATTTTCCAAACAGTTAATATTACCTTGCCAGGGAGGAAAAATGCGATCGCTTGTTTGAATCGCTGGCTGTAATTGCGATACAATGACTGCATACACCGAAAAAAACGACAGTCCCCAGGGCGGAGTACACTTTGGCGCTGGCGTGTCTCTCCAGTGACACCAACGCAAACAGAGAGCACCTATTAAAGCAATAAAATAGCTGAAAATACTTTTCTGGAGTGTCGTGAGTGTGAGGGAATAGTACGAGAATAGTTTTGTTGACAACAGCTTGCAGGCAACAGGAATTACCCCTGTGCGCCTTCAGGCTGGCTGGCAAAATGTTCGAAAATGAATATTGTTCTTGAAGTTAGCAGACAAGGCAACTACAAGGCAGCTTCTTGCAAGCTCGCAATATAAAAATAATTATGCTTCGGTCTTCTTTATCTCCAGCAGCGCTAATTTTTCTTTATAGTACATTAGTAGCTTTAGCTGTTGCCTGTCGCGAAAACAAACAGACTGTTGCAACGGCTTACAAGCAGCAACAGTCCCAACCCACACCATCTCAAACAGCACAGCCAAATGCCACAACTTCCCCAGTCACCGCAACTGCTGATGTTGCTGCAGCTAGCGCATTTGAATTGGGATTGGACAAAGCTGCTAGCGCTTACAGTATCAGTCAGTCTGCTCAGTCTGTAGAAGATTGGAAGTTAGTAGCAAGTCAATACCAAGAGGCGATCGCCCTATTGAAGCAAATCGATCGCCACAGTCCCTACTTTGCCATCGCCCAAAGCAAAATACGAGAATACCAACGCTTGCTCAAACAAGCGCGACAGCAAGCTTTACCCGCTGCTTTGATTGCACCATCAGCAAAACCACCAAAAGTCATAGTTTCTGTCCCCACACCGGCGACGACTCCCAACCTTCCCCAACCGCCCCTAGCTGCAGTACAAGAAAAACAAATCTATTCGCCAACACCCTCAGATTCGCCAACCAACCGACAAGTATTAGTTGTCCCTAAAATAGATAGCGAACCAAAACCAACAGTATATGTAGCCCCAATTAAACGCCGAATCGGAGGTACGCCTGTTATTGACGTTACCTTTAACGGCAACAAGCAATTTGAGATGATATTGGATACAGGAGCAAGTGGAACCGTAATTACTCAAGCCATGGCAGATGCCCTTGGTATTATACCAGTGGCAAAGGCAAAAGCAAACACCGCTAGCGCCAAAGCAGTGGAATTTCCAGTTGGTTACGTAGATTCGATGGAAGCTGCTGGCATAGTAGTCAGAAAAGTTGGAGTAGCGATCGCTGGGTCAGAATTGGAAACCGGACTGTTGGGACACGACTTTTTCGGCGACTACGAAATCACGATCAAGCGTGACACCATCGAGTTTCGTCCTCCATCCCACCATCAGCCACTCAATTCCTCAGAAACTGAATTAACTGCTCCAACTTTACCCAAGCAGCACCACTTTCAAGAATATCCTTAGCCATTTTTATACCTTGCAGGTGATCCAGAAACGGTACAGCACCACCCACTTGCAACGCCAAAGCAGCATTTAACGCTACCACATCCCGTTGCTCCACCGTTCCCTTGCCTTGCAGCACTGCTTTGAGGATCTCAGCATTTTCCCGCACATCACCACCCTGAATAGCTGTGACAGGAGCAACAGTTAAACCCAATTGTTGAGGATCCACAGCAGTTAGCTGTATTTTTCCTGCCGATAATACAGCCAAGTCAGTGAGATCCCCCAATCCAGCTTCGTCCAATTTTTCTCGCCCGTGCACAACGATCGCCGTTTGCGTACCCAGTTGCTGTAAAGCTTGAGCGATCGTTAACAGTAACTTCGAATCGAAAACTCCGATTACCTGTCCCGTCGGACGCCAGGGATTTACCAAAGGTCCTAATAAATTAAATACCGTTCGTACCTTGAGAGTTTTGCGCAAGGAGGCCACTGCTTTGAGAGCGGGATGCCAACCAGGAGCAAACAAAAAAGTAATTCCCACCTCAGCTAGCGCTGCTTCTACCTTTTGGCGGCAAGAATTCAAATTAACACCCAAAAACTCTAACACATCTGCACTACCAACACGACTGGATGCCGAACGATTACCGTGCTTGGCAACCCGAATGCCACAGGCAGCAGCAACAAAGGCCACAGCCGTGGAAATATTAAAAGTTGACGCTCCATCTCCTCCAGTACCACAGGTGTCAATCAGGGGACGCAAATTAGAGACTGAAGAAAATTCTTCCTCCCTTGCTACAGACTGAGATTGTAAAACTTGCGCCATCCCCGCTAATTCTTCCGCGGTTACTCCTTTACAGTGCAATGCTGCTAGAATTGCTCCTGACAATTCTGGAGGAATCGCTTCATCAAGCCATCCTTGCATCAATTCTGCTGCTTGAGCGCGGGACAAGGATTGGCGATCTAGTAATTGTTGCAGCAAGATTGACCAGTTTGGCCAGGATTGTTGGATAGACGAAGAATTCATAAGATGACTGATATTACCATTTTTAGACAGGCCTTTTTGTTTCAAAGACAAAAGTTGCAGCTAGCTCACCAACCACAACTTTAAGACCTACCTTTTGAAATCATTAGACACTTTTTTCGGCATCTTCTCAAGATTTACTTCCGACTTCGCATAAATTTTGACAATTAATACTACTTTTTTACTCAGATTTGGCAAATTACAGTGATTTTACCCTAGTCAATGGATGTTAAATAATATACAAATATAAAAAATATATCAGTGTGCGGAAATGATTGCCAGCGAACGCATCAAGTCAGATGGGATAGATACCAAGCAAGGGTACCGCCAGGAATACAGAAAAAGCGCCTGAACTTGTTAAGTTCAACTTTTTTCATTCTGTATGACCGTGTCTTTTTGTACCCTTGTTTCCTTCCAGCTTTCATCTGTAAAATTTCATCAAACAGGCAGGTCAAAGTGTTTTTCAAAAAACTGCAAGATCGGAGTTTTCCTGGCAGCTTCGCTAACAATACTGAAAACAGCGGTCTTTTTCCCCAAACAGCAGCAAGCGAAGAACTGCTTTACATGCTGACAGACAGCGCTCCTGTAATGATTTGGATGGCTGGATGCGATGCACTTTGCCATTACTTTAACTCAGTTTGGCTAGAATTTACCGGGCGATCGCACTTGCAAGAAGCAGGTACCGGATGGATAGAAGGAGTACATCCACAAGACAGACAACAAATTTACGATAGCTATTTAACTGCCTTACAAAAGCAGCAAAAGTTTCAAAGACAATATCGTCTGCGTCGCGCAGATGGAGAATATCGGTGGATTTTGGATACAGCAGCACCGCAATTTACCGCTGACGGCAGTTTTTTGGTTACATCGGCTATGCTGTAGACATCACTGATTTCAAACTTCCAACTACTACAGAACAAGCGCGATGGAAACCCTTGGATGCAGTGTTAACAGGATTGCAAAACGGCAATCTTGCCAAGCTAAATCTTACAGAACGCCAACAGGCGCAAGAGGCACTCAAAGCAAGCTACAATCTTTTACATTCGGTTATCGATAGCATTCCAGATATCATCTGTGTCAAAGATATTCAAGGACGCTACGTCTTAATTAACTCTAGTTGCGCCAGTGTTTTCAAAAAACCAATCACAGAAATTATCGGCAAAGACGATACCGCATTTCTACCAACAGCAGCAGTACTTGCAAACAAACAAATAGATTCAAGAGTTATCGCCACAGGAAATGCTGAAACCTTCGAAGAATTGTTACCCCAAGACGGAGTTTCTTACACTTACCTGACAACTAAAAGTCCTTGGCGCGACACCCAAGGTAATATAATCGGTGTGATTGCCATCAGCCGTAACATTAGCGAACGCAAACGCAGCGAAGAATCCCTACAAGCATTGGTAGCAGGAACAGCGTCAGTTACCGGTGAAGAATTTTTTCCAGCTTTAGTACGTCATTTAGCCAATGCTTTGGGAGTTGACTACGCTTTAGTTGCTGAAAAAATTAATCAAAATTCTGACAGAGTGGTATCATTAGCCTTCTGGGAAATAGACAAACTAGGAAAAAACTTTGAGTACGACTTAGCTAACACTCCTTGCGAACTTGTTTATCAAAATGAAGTACGCTGCTTTACCCACAACTTACAGCAATTATTTCCTCAAAACCAAAACGCAATTTCTTTGAATCTAGAAAGTTACTTGGGAACACCTATTTTGGATATCTCCGGTAATGTTATCGGACATTTATGCGTATTCGATACCAAGCCCATCTTACAACCAGAGCACGCCCAAGCAATTTTAAAAATCTTTGCGGCTCGAGCAACAGCAGAATTGCAACGCCAGCATGTGGAATCTGCACTGCGTCAATCGGAAAGACAGTTTCGAGAACTTGCTCGCAAAGAATCACTTCTGAATCATCTTTCCAGTCAAATTCGAGCTTCGTTAGATATTAATACAATTTTAGAAACAGTAGTTACCGAAATTCGCAATTTGTTGCAAATTGATTTGTGTTTTTTTTACTTGGTATCGTTCTCAAACAGATTGGGAGATCGTTCAAGAAGCAAAAGACCCTGCAGCTCCAAGTTTGCTGGGGTTAATATCAACCACTGAAGAAATAGGACCAATAGCACAAAAAGTTCTTTACAGAGAAATCATCAGATTAGACGATGTCCAAGCTACACCCGATCCCCTATCTCGAAACTTCTTCATGAATTTGGGTTTGACAGCCATACTAGTATTGCCCATTCACACTCAATCTGGAGAAATAGGTGCTTTGTCTTGCAATTACTTTGGCGGCTCTCGCCACTGGCTGGATGGTGAGGTAGAGTTGCTATTAGCAGTTGCCGATCAAATTGCGATCGCCATCGACCAAGCAGAACTCTACAAACAAAGTAAAGCTGCAGCTCAAACAGCTCAAGAAAAAGCCCAGCAATTAGAAGAGGCTTTAAAGGAACTGCAAGCGACCCAGACCCAATTAATTCAAACTGAAAAAATGTCGAGCTTAGGACAGTTGGTCGCTGGTGTAGCTCATGAAATTAATAACCCAGTGAATTTTATCCACGGAAATATTAATTACGTAAGTGAATACACGCAAGGTCTACTGCGCTTGGTAGAACTTTACCAACAACACTATCCCACGCCAGTAGCAGAAATTCAAAAGGAAATCGAGGCGATTGATTTAGAGTTTCTCAGCCAAGATTTACCCAAAATTCTTGCTTCTATGAAAATCGGAACCGATCGCATTCGCCAAATTGTCTTGTCTTTACGCAACTTCTCTCGCTTAGATGAAGCGGATATGAAGGAAGTTGATATTCACCAGGGAATTGATAATACCTTACTGCTGCTGCAAAATCGTCTCAAAGGCACAGCAGAACACCCAGAAATTCAGGTCGTAAAAGAATACGGCCAGCTGCCACCTGTGGAGTGTTACGTCGGTCAGCTCAATCAAGTGTTTATGAATTTACTGGCTAACGCCATCGATGCATTAGAAGAAGAATTTGGAACTAAAAACTCGGACAATACAAACCCTATTTCCCATACCCAAAACTCACTTCCGCAAATTCGCATTCGCACCGAACAGCAAGGAAATCTTGTTTTTATCCGCATAGCTGACAATGGCCCTGGAATGAAAGAAGAAGTGCGACAAAAGTTATTCGATCCCTTTTTCACCACCAAGCCTGTAGGTAAAGGTACGGGCATGGGTTTGTCAATCAGCTACAAAATTATTGTAGAAAAGCATCAAGGTCAACTTCAGTGTATTTCAGCACCGGGTAAAGGAGCTGAGTTTATAATTGCTATTCCTGTGCGGCAACCAAAATCCTAACACTTGCGCAAATTCCACAGTTAGTTGATTGTGTTCGCTCCCACTTTTCCAAACTGGAAGTTGTCGGAACTGTAAACAGTATCATTTGTCCACGGCAAATAAAAGTACATTTAACAACTTAATTTTCTAAAAAAGCTTGTTTTCTAACAGTGGAACTTAAGTAAATTTAACCAAATTTTAGTCATAAATTATCTAATTACCTGTTAATCTATTATCAGTTCACTTTTTGCTGCAACATTTGAACCCTCCAGAGTCTTGTTGTTTGAAAGATTTTGGAGGGATTCTTTGTGGAGGTTGTACCTTTGCTGTTTGCAAATAAGCTTTCTTAGGATTTAATCAAATATGGAGCGTAATTGGCGAGCTAACCTACACCTATGGACTGCGATCGCAAACAAATTCCCAAACAAAGCAGCTGTGTCATAGAAACCGCCAAGTCCTACTTGCTCAACCAAGTAGCAGCTAAAGCTAACGACATCGACACAAACTATCAGCTTTTAAAGGATGCATTGCGAGGTTTGGGAGAATTGGGTTTACTCGCTTTACGCCTTCCGCAAGATTGGGGTGGAAAACAAGTCAGCGAAACAACCTTTGGTGAATTTCAAGAACTAGTAGCTCGCTATTCTGGCGCTTTAGCCTTTTTGCAAACTCAACATCAAAGCGCTGCTGGAATACTTGCTAGCAGCACAAATTCTTATCTGCAACAAACCTACTTACCCCACATGGCAAAAGGCGAAGTGTTAGTAGGCGTTGGCTTTTCTCAACTGCGACGGGAAGGAGAACCCCTAACTGCAGCCATACCAGTATCAGGAGGATATCAAATAGATGGCATCGTACCCTGGGTAACCGGATGGAATATATTTCAAAATTTTATTGTCGCTGCTACATTACCAGACGGTCAAGCTGTTTTCGGAATTGTACCCTTTCAGGAAACCGAACAAGAATCGGGGGGGAAAATAGAGTTTACCTTACCAGCCCAGCTGGCAGCAATGACATCAACCAACACCGTCAGTGCGACCTTAAAGCGCTACTTCTTACCCCAAAAACAGGTAGTGGCGGTTAAACCTGCAGACTGGATTCATGAAAATGATAAAAATAACGTGCTGCGCCCTACCTTTTTGCTCACGGGTTGTGCTTTAGCTGCTTTGGATATTATTCAATCTGCCACAAACACAAAATCACTGCCTTTTATAGACAACGCTTTTGTATCTCTGCAACAAGAACTGAGTAATTGTCGCGCTGCTATTCGCAAAGCACAAGAACATCCCGAGGTGGAGCTGGAAAAAAATTACAACTGCGAGCCTGGGCTATTGATTTAGCAACCCGCATAGCTTGCGCAGCAGTCACCGTTTCCGGCGGCACCGCTAATTACATGCATCATCCAGCACAGCGAGTATACCGGGAATTACTAGTATTTACGGTCACGGGTCAAACTAGTGCTATTATGGAAGCGACTTTGGAGAGATTAACGGCCAGGTTCTTCCCGTCCTCACTAATTGCACCTCAAAGTATTACCTACTCCCAAGTTGTTCACTTGAGTCACGTTATTCATCCTGATATTCCTCGATGGCAAGATGACCCAGCTGTAGAATTTGAGACTGTAGCCCAATTAGAAAAGGATGGTTATTACCTGCGACGTTTTTCCCTTGGAGAACACACTGCCACCCATATCAACGCTCCCAAGAGTTTCCACAATTCTGGTTTAGGAATTGACCAGTATCCAGCTACATCCTTAGTCGTACCTGCGGTAGTGATTAACATCCAACAGCAAGCAGCAGCAAATCCAGACTACGCGCTGGCGATCGCAGATATTTTGGCATGGGAAAAGCAACACGGAGAAATTCCCGCCGGCAGTGTCGTAATACTTTATACTGGTTGGCAAGGCAAGTGGAGCGATCGCGCTGCCTTTCTCAACCAGGATTCCCAAGGAGGTATGCATTTTCCCGGGTTTGGCAAAGACGCCATTCAGTTTCTCCTCCAGGAACGTCAAATAGCCGGAGTCGGAATTGATACCCACGGTATAGATCCGGGGCAGGATGCAACTTTTGCCGCCAATCGCCTGGTGTTAGAAAAACCACGCATAGTCTTGGAGAACCTGACAAATTTAGATCTACTACCTCCCAAAAAAGTTACCCTGGCGATCGGAATTTTAAGACTGCAAGACGGTTCCGGCTCTCCAGCAGGAGTAATGGCATTTTTTTAACTTGACGGTCACCAAGAAAGCAAGCCACAATTGCTAAGATGAGTACAAAGGTTCCAGCGCCTCAGTCACAGCGCTGAGTGTTATGACTACTCCACTTATTTGTAACAATTATATCAACGGTCAATGGAAAAGTGCAGCGGCAACAGCAGCTATCCTAGAAAGTCGCAACCCCGCTAACAAGCATGAAGTTGTGGCTACCTTTGTCCGTTCTACAACCGCTGACGTGGATGCAGCAGTAGCCGCCGCCCGCCAAGCCTATCGCAGTTGGCGACTCGTTCCTGCCCCCGCTAGAGCAGAATACATATTTAAAGTTGGGGAACTGCTCGGTCAACACAAAGAAGAACTAGCACACTTAATTAGTAGGGAAATGGGCAAACCCCTACTAGAAGCACGCGGAGACGTACAAGAAGGAATAGACTGCGCCTTCTACAGTGCTGGAGAAGGACGGCGGTTGTTTGGACAAACCGTACCGTCAGAAATGCCCAATAAATTCGCAATGACAGTACGCATGCCAATAGGCGTTTGCGCCCTGATTACTCCGTGGAACTTTCCCATAGCAATTCCCTGCTGGAAAATTATGCCCGCTTTGGTGTGCGGTAACACCGTTATTCTCAAACCTGCAGAAGACTCCCCCGCCTGTGCAACCAAACTGGTCGAAATTTTTGCCCAAGCAGGTCTACCGCCAGGAGTCGTTAACTTAGTGCACGGAATAGGTGAAGAAGTCGGGAGAGCCTTGGTAGAACATCCTAATGTAGATTTGGTGTCCTTTACAGGTTCCTCTGAAACCGGAGCACAAGTGGGTGCTATCTGCGGCCGCACTCACAAACGCGTTTGTCTGGAAATGGGTGGCAAAAACGCCCAAATCGTTATGGAAGACGCAGACTTGCAGCTAGCTGTTGACGGTGCAGTTTGGGGAGCTTTCGGTACCGCCGGTCAACGCTGCACAGCCACCAGTCGCCTGCTTTTGCATCGAGAAATCAAGGAAAAATTTACGGCGATGCTAAAAGAACGTACCAGTAAATTGCGCTTGGGTGCAGGTACCGATCCCCACACCGACGTCGGACCCATCGTCAACGAAAAACAACTACAACGAGTCAAACGATACGTTGACATTGCTCGCCAAGAAGGAGCAACAGTATTAATCGGTGGAGAAATAGCTGCTGAGGAACAACTGCAAAATGGTTACTTCTTCCAACCAACAATTCTCGATAACGTCGAACCGAAAATGCGGGTTGCTCAGGAAGAAATATTCGGGCCAGTGGTAGCGTTAATAGAAGTAAATTCCTTTGAAGAAGCTATAGCTGTCTTGAATGACACCAACTACGGTCTTTCTTCCTCTATCTACACCCGCGACATCAACCGCGCTTTTGCTGCTATACGCGATATCGAAGCGGGAATTACTTACATTAACGGTCCCACCATTGGAGCGGAAGTACATTTACCCTTTGGCGGGGTCAAGCATACCGGAAACGGACACCGAGAAGCAGGAACTACTGCCTTAGATATTTTCACTGAATGGAAAACTGTGTATGTAGACTTTTCTGGCAGTCTGCAGCGTGCCCAAATTGACAATCGCGGATAGTTAAATGCAACTGTAGAAATTCAACAGCTAATTAACAGATGGGATGAGAATTTATCCCTAATGCTGTTGCACCCTGACAGAGGGTGATTGCAATCACAGGTGAAATAGAAGCAATTGTTACTGCCAGCGCTAGCCAGAAAGCGTTGAATTTGAAGTGATTATTTATTTAAGTAATTCTACAGGACTATGTTAAGCATTTCTGTAAATAAATATTTACCACGATCGCCCCGTCTGGTAACCTCCCTACCCGGACCGCGGGCAAGAGATATTATAGAACGCGATCGCGCTGTCACTTCTCCTTCCTATACCCGCGACTATCCCTTAGTTGCAGCTCGTGGCGAAGGTTGTATGGTCGAAGACGTAGATGGCAATGTCTTTTTAGACATGACCGCAGGAATTGCAGTTACCGCCACAGGACACGCCCATCCAGAAGTTGTACAAGCAATTCAAACACAAGCTGCCAAGCTCCTGCACATGTCAGGTACTGATTTTTACTACCAACCAATGGTGGAATTGGCGGAAAAATTAGCCGCTCGCGCTCCTTTTCCACCTGTAGCAGGGGCTTTTCCTGCCAGAGTGTTCTTTACCAACTCCGGTGCGGAATCTAATGAAGGTGCAATCAAATTGGCAAGATACTATACCAAACGCTCTCTGATTGTTGCCTTTTTAGGAGCATTCCACGGTCGTACCTACGGCGCGATGTCTTTGACTGGTTCCAAAGCAGTACAAAGAGCAGGATTCGGGCCTCTCGTTCCAGGAGTGACCCATATTCCCTACGGAACTCACGCCAGTTTAGATTATCTCGAAAAACATCTTTTTACCACTACACTACCACCGCAAGAAGTAGCAGCAATTGTTGTGGAGCCAATTCAAGGAGAAGGCGGCTACATCGTACCCGAAGATGGTTTTTTAGAACGCATTCGTCAAATATGCGATCGCCACGGCATTCTTATGGTTGTTGATGAAGTACAATCGGGTATGGGACGTACCGGGCGCTTGTTTGCAATCGAACATTGGAGTGTAATGCCCGACATCATTACCACAGCTAAAGGAATTGCTAGTGGTTTACCTTTAGGAGCTATTCTCTCCCGTCCCCAAATTATGACTTGGCCCCCAGGCTCCCACGCTACAACCTTTGGTGGCAATCCCGTTGCTTGTGCAGCTTCTATTGCTACCTTAGACCTGCTGGAAAATGGCCTGATGGCTAATGCATCCCGCATGGGAGAACAATTGCAAGCAGGCCTGACCCAGCTGCACCACTCATTTCCCAGAATTTCCCTACCGCGCGGTAAAGGCTTGATGGTAGCGGTGGACTTATTGGACTCGGAAGGTAATCTCGATCCAAAATTACGCGATCGCGTTATCCAAGAAGCATTCTTACGCGGTCTGTTGTTGCTCGGTTGCGGAAAAGCAGCGATTCGCTTTTGTCCGCCTTTGGTTATCGACAGCAATCAAATTCAGATAGCTCTGAGCATACTCAAGGAAATTTTCCTCAATAGAGATTAAAATCGCAGCTAGTAGCGCTCGGACACCCAAGCGCTGCTACAACTTCAATCCAGAATCACCTGACGCATCTGAGTAACAACCTGGAGCTGCTCGTCACCCAAAAGCTGCACTTGAGTCAAGCATTCAGTCATAACTTGCAACTTTTGCCGCAATTGCTCCAGAAAATCCGCAATTGGCTGTAACATCTGCTCGTATAAATTAGCTCGAGCAGAACATTCAACAGCTGCTGCCCGCAAGGATAGCAAATCTTGTTCCATCGCGTCCAGTTCCTGGCGCTTGCTCTTTTGCAGGTCAGCCTCCTGTTGTATAGTTTCTTGCATCTTTTCCACCGACACCTGCATCTGCTCTATTTCTCGTTCCAAATTTTGCAGTACTTCCGAATGTCTTTGTCGCTGCTTTTCCATCTGTAGCAGTATAGGACTCAAATCTAATTTTTCTTCTTGGAAATAAGCACAAAGCTGCTCTTGTCGGCGTAGCAGCACTGCTTTGTGTTGCTTGAGAAGTCCCTGACATTCAAGCAAATGGCGACGTTGTCCCACCAGTGTTTCATTTAGCATTTGATAGTGGTCTTTTTCGTCTGCCAATTCAGTTTCTAATTTACTTCTTTCGGGTTCAGACGCGCGCTCGATCTTTTTTTGTAATTCTTCTATAGTTTCTAGCTTATCTTTTAATTCTTGTTCCTGTTCTTTGACAAAACTTATGTCTATATTTAGCTTTCCCTGCAAGTCCTGCACAATTTTTTGCAATTCTTCCAAAGGCATTTTTTCTAAGGCATTTTCATCCACTGGTTGGCTAGTAAATCCATCCCCAGACATCGCAGCCAAAAATTGCATCTGCTGATATAAATCTTCTTGCTGTCGCAATTGCTTTTTCAGTTGAAAAGCATACTCTTGTTTAGCACTGAGAGTAACTATATTTGCTTTTAACTGTGCTGTTTTTTCTTCTAGAGAATGTTGAGCTTGTTGCCAATCATTTTGACGCTCAGAGAAAATTTGTGACAAGCGATCTAGTTCTGCTTGCTGCTGGTCAACCACTGTTTTTTGCTGCTCGAACTGCTGATAGTAGGAGCGGACAACAGCTTGTTGCTTTTCCAACATTTCCAACGCTGCTTGCAGGTGTTCTTGCATCACCGGTGCGGGAGGAGTAACACGATTGCAAAGACGATCTAGTAAGTCGTTGAGCGTTCGAGTTTGCTCCTCAGACAATACCTTTTTCTGCAGCAATTGAGCTTGACATTCCTCTAAGCGACGCTGCTCACCCTGCAAATGCTCCCAAGCTTCTTGTAGTTGCTGACGGTTGCGTTCAATTTCTGCTCGCAACTTTTCTATTTCTTCACGAGAGGTTTCAACTGCTTGTTTTTCTTGCTGCAAGCGTTGAAACTCATTTTCCATATTTTCTAACTGTTCCAAACGCGTTTCTATTTCCTGTTCGCGGCGATTCAGTTCATGCGCTTGATATGTCAGCGATTGTTTCCAGTGGTCAATCTCTTCTTCCTTGACCTTGAATTTTTCCAACTGGCGGGAAAAATTCTGCAAAATGTTTACCAAAGGCCGTCCCGCCTCTTGAACCCGCTGTATTTGGCGCTGAGGACTCAGTTCCACCAGTATCAGCGCGCCATCATTAAATTTACTGGCTTCCTCAGCAGTGATTATATCTTCTGATACGGTACTCCAACTCTGGTCCGTCCGCTGACAAGCTAACAGTTTCAGTTCTGTTTTGCCAGCACCAGTAAGTAAACTGCCTTTTTGTTTTTGTACTTCTGCTAAATACAGCACACCTTTAATCCTTTTGATGGACTTAATACTAGTGTTGTTAGTTATACGTGGATAATTGCGGAACCTGCCTTGTTCGGACTTTTAAGGAAACAAGACAGGTAAAATATAACAGACGCGAGATTTTACGCCTGAAACCACATTGTTGCTTCTTTAATATTTTCTCCTGTTAATAGTTATATTGGCTACCGTGTTATCACTCAGTTGTTCTCGAAATATTACGGTAGTTAAAAGAGTATAAAGTATGTTGTATTAATAGGAAGGAAGAGCTAGTATAAAAATTTTCTCTCACCCTTCATCCCTTTATTAAAAGCATAAAAACATCGATGCAGGGAAATTTAAATGAAATTGATATTCGCAGTATTTTTCAATTGATCGAGCTAGGACAGCGTACGGGGCTTTTATTTGTAGAAGCCGACAGCAACCACCACAGCTATCCCAGACCGGGTTGGGATGGAACTGGCTACCATGCTTGCAGTCACAGCGATCGCCCGTCGTGGTACATCTTTTTTCTCAACGGTCAAATTATTTATGCAGCTAGCGGTGATAACAGTTTATCGCGTCTCAACGATTATTTGCATCAATATCAAGTCCAAGTACAACTAGAACAACACCAATTAGACTGCTTAAAAACTTTTAATACCCTGGAATACGCTTCTTTGTGGAAACTACTGGAAGAAAATGTCATAAATCCTACACAAGCCCGGAGTATTATTCATAGCTTGGTATACGAGACTCTTTTCGATCTGTTGAACTTGCAGCAGGGTAGCTTTATTTTTGAAGTTGGCTCAGCACTAGTTCCCCAGCTAACTGCTTTAGAAATTGCCCCTGCCCTCTTCCGCACCATCAAGCAAGTACAAAATTGGAAACTTTTATACCCTTATATTCAGTCACCCGAGCAAATTCCCGTAGTTACTAACATAGCGAATCTGCGCTCTTGGCTACCGGAAGCAACCGTAAATAAGTTACAACACTGGGCAGATGGTAAAACAAGCCTGCGTCGGTTGGCTCGTTACCTCCATCGAGATATTGTCACAGTAGCAAGAGCCATACATCCCTACGTTCAACAAGGATGGGTGCAGCTAGTAGATTCATCTAAATTACTGACAGATAAACCGTCAAGCCCACAACAAAGCCGAAAGCGATGCGTATTGTGTATTGATGATGCGATCGCTATCTGTAGTGCTGTACAACAAACTTTACAAGCCCAAGGCTATGAAGCGATCGCTTTGAGCAATCCTTTAGAAGCACTCGGTTTAATTTTTCAACTCAAACCCGATCTCATTTTTTGCGATCTGGTGATGCCAGAATTAGATGGCTATGAAATTTGTGCGATGTTACGCATTCTAGAGCCTTTCGACTGGTACCAATTGTGATACTGACTGCCAAGGAAGAATTTTTAGACCGAGTCAGGGCAACAATAGTAGGAGCGACCGATTACTTAACCAAGCCATTTGGGAATAATGAATTAGTGATCCTGGTGGAGAAATATCTTAATTCTCCAGGACTTAGAGTAACAAAAGAGACATAGTACTTGTGGATTCAGTCAAACATGGAGTAAAAATATTATCACAGAATTTAGGATATGCAATTTCCGATGTATGTATAAATTTTACAAATTATATATATTCGGTAATTCAGGAAATGTTCCCAACAGGAACGTTGACATCAAAAAGATAAGGCATGTATGAGTACAGTTCTAATTGTGGAAGATAGTATTGCCCAAAGAGAAATGATCACAGACCTCCTGAAAGCCAGTGGCTTAACAGTTACCCATGCCAGTGATGGAGTAGAAGCCTTGGAAGCAATTCAAAACGCTCCTCCCGATCTGGTGGTATTGGATATCGTTATGCCGCGCATGAACGGCTACGAAGTGTGTCGCAGATTAAAGTCCGATCCGAAAACCCAAAATGTTCCTGTAGTCATGTGTTCTTCTAAGGGCGAAGAATTCGATCGCTACTGGGGAATGAAACAAGGCGCAGATGCTTACATAGCCAAACCATTCCAACCAACAGAACTGGTGGGAACCGTCAAACAACTGCTGCGAGGATAAGGATGAGTACAAAATGGTGAGCAAACCAGACTTTTTAGGAGGCAGCGGACAAGACCACTTTCGTCCGGAACTACAAGTAGAAAGTCCTGAAGGTGAATTGTACCTGCGATTTTTCATACCTTCGCATCAGGAGTTTGCACTACTGGCCACTGGCATCCGGGAGGTAATTGAACTCAGTCCTGATAAAATTACCCCGATCCCGAATGCTTCTCCTATTCTTTTGGGTACTTTAAATTTACGAGGTCGAGTCATTTGGGTAGCTGACTTGGGTCAATTTCTAGGAGAAACAACAGCATTAAACACCGATCGCGCCGAAATTCCAGTGATAGCGATCGAAGAACAAGACACAATTGTAGGCTTAGCAGTAGAAGAAATTGGTGGCATGCACTGGCTAGACGTGCAGCACCTAATGGCACCAACTAACGTGCCTGATACTATGGCTCCTTTTCTGCGGGGAGAGTGGATATTAGATGCTCAAAAAAAACATTGCTTGCGACTTCTAGATCAAACGGCAATTTTACGAAGTGCGCGCTGGGCGGGATGAAATAGGGAGGCAAAGAGTAAATGGCAGCAAGTGTAGATGATTACGCACAGGTATATCAAAAGGCTCTAACAGCCTACGCGCAACAAAATTACGATGAAGCAGCTATCCTCATTGATGAGGTAGTGCAAAATTTACCACACGATCCCAACACGCATTTGCTCAGAGGACATATTTATTATGTTTTGCAGCACTACGATGTAGCGAAAGTAGAATATCAAAAGGCATTGGAATTAACTAAAGATCCAGAAATAGTCGGTTTTGCCAAAAATGGATTGGATAATATTAATCAATACCAACAACAAATAAATGATAATTCTCAGCAAAGTCTTTCTTCTTTAGAAGATGAACAAAAATTCCCGGAAAGATCGTCAGAAGACTCGCTTGATAGCAACCCATTTGAAATTCCTATAGAGGTTAAAGACTGGGAGCCAACATCAGGTAATTCTTCCAAAATTTATGACGAGAATCCTTTTATTTTAAATTCCCAAGAAACAGAAGGTTCCCAGGAAAATATTTTACAAAAACCAACTCCAGTCGAGTTCTCGGCTCCTTTAGAGGAAGTATCGTTACCACCAGAACAAGAAGCAGAAAAGCCTCAGAATTTAGATGCTTCTGGAGAAGAAGAAAAGTTAGCAGCCGCAACATTTGCAGAGCCAATTGACCGCCAGCAAAAACTGACAAAAAATCGTTTTGAAGATGAAACTTTGCTCGTACAAGACTCGGGAATTAACAAGGAATTGTTAGGAACAAATAATTATAAAGACGAGCATAACCAAAAGCTTTCATCGCTAAATTCTCTCTCCAAAAAATTGTCTTTAGAGGACGAAAAATCTCTACCAAATTCTGCTTCCTTAAACCGAGGTAGTAATCTTGTTGAAGAAGATGACAGTTTCGATCTAGAGGCATTTGAATCGGCCTTTGGCTCGGAAAATTTTTCCGACGCTGAAGATACAAACAGTACAACAAATGGCAAAACAGTCCGGGGAAGCAACATAGAGTTTTTAGACGACTTTGATGAATTTGACGATCTAGGTGATATACAAGCAGAATTTGACTTTGCAGCAGATTCTAATTTGAGTGATTCCCAGTCGGATTATGGAGCGATCGCAGCACAAAGCAAGCACAGCAGCAAAGGTGTTGAAAACCTCCACAGCATTCAAAGAAAAGAAAAAACAGGCGGTCTTTTAGAAAAAGAGCGGGAAGATGAACTGTTTAGTATCACCGGCTCGCAGGAAGCAGTACCAATTTTTACCCCAGGGGATGTTATTAACATAGAACCCCAACCCAGCGTCGAACAAGGCTTGTTAGCCCCCTTTGAAAATGCTCCACTTGCAACCAAGCAATGGATAATTGGTGGAACCGCTGGTTTGGTTTCAGCCTTGGTTATAGCCGCTGTTACCTTCACTGCCACAACAATTTCTCCACCCCAACAACGAGTATCAATACGAAATACAGGCTGGATAATGGCATTAGCCGCAGGAATCGCCAGTTGTACAACTACAGGCTTGATGGGCACTCTTAGTATCAAGCAGTTACGCCGCAGCGTCAAAGATTTGCAAGCACAATTTGATGCCGTACGGCAAGGAAATCTCAACGTTAAAGCCACCATTTATTCCCAAGATGAATTGGGACAGTTAGCCGCAGGTTTCAACGAAATGACTCGTGTGATCCTTGCAACCACAAATGAAGCGACACGCAAAGCTCAAGAACAGGAGGAAGCAAAAGAAAACCTGCAACGTCAAGTGATTCGCTTGTTGGATGATGTAGAAGGAGCTGCTAGAGGAGATTTGACCGTACAGGCCGAAGTTACCGCCGACGTGTTGGGAGCAGTTGCTGATGCTTTTAACCTCACAATTCAAAACCTGCGCGATATCGTACAGCAGGTCAAAGTGGCAGCGCGGGAAGTTACCAAGGGAGCTACCAACTCCGAAACCTTTGCCAGAGCATTATCTAGCGATGCTTTGCGGCAAGCAGAAGAGTTGGCAGCAACATTAAATTCCGTACAGGTAATGACTGATTCTATTCAAAGAGTAGCAGAAGCAGCACGAGAAGCTGAAGCCGTTGCCCGGGATGCTAGCGCAATAGCCCTCAAAGGTGGCGAAGCTGTAGAAAATACTGTGGCCGGTATTTTAGAAATTCGGGAAACTGTTGCTGAAACCACCCGCAAAGTAAAACGCCTAGCAGAATCTTCCCAAGAAATTTCAAAAATTGTAGCCTTAATTTCCCAGATCGCCTCTAGAACCAACTTGTTAGCACTAAACGCCAGTATAGAAGCAGCTAGAGCAGGAGAAGCTGGTAGAGGGTTTGCAATTGTGGCGGATGAAGTGCGCCAACTAGCAGACAGGTCGGCTAAATCACTCAAAGAAATAGAAGAAATTGTCCGTCAAATCCAGAGCGAGACAAGCTCGGTAATGACAGCAATGGAGGAGGGAACGCAACAGGTAATCCAAGGTACGATCCTGGCAGAAGAAGCCAAGCGATCGCTAGAAAATATCATTCAAGTAGCCAACCGCATCGATATTCTCGTGCGCTCCATTACCGCAGATACGGTAGAACAAACGGAAACCTCCCGTGCTGTAGCTCAAGTAATGCAATCAGTAGAATTGACAGCTCAAGAAACTTCCCAAGAAGCACAAAGAGTGTCCGGTGCTTTACAACACCTGGTAAGTGTTTCCCGAGACTTAATCTCGTCCGTAGAACGTTTCCGAGTCGAAGCTTCTGAAACCAGGTAAAGGATGGAAAGTAATAAATCAACCCTTCATCCTTTAGCCTTTATCTTTTTATTTTTATCCTTAAATTCTGTTTGTTAATTGTTTATCCTTCATCCTTTTCTATGCTGCCAGAACAACAACAGCGCATTTTAGGTTACTTTATTGAGGAAGCAAAAGACCACCTGAATATCATCGAACAGGGATTGCTGAACCTTCAAAGTACCGTCAAAGACCCGGAAATGCTCAACGAAATCTTCCGAGCAGCTCACTCCATTAAAGGAGGAGCAGCAATGCTCGGTCTTAGTAGCATTCAACTAACCGCTCACCGCTTGGAAGACTGCTTTAAAGTTTTGAAAGAGCATCCCACACATGTAGATCAAAAGCTTGAGTCTTTGTTTCTTGAGGTATCTGATACCCTCAAAGCGCTGTTGGACAATTTACAAGGACCGTTTGGCTTAACAGAAGAGTTCGCCAGTCAAATCATGTCAAAAGCCGAACCGGTTTTTCAATGCTTACACGAACATCTCAACTTACTCGTTCAACAAGAAGGTGGTACAGTAAAAACCGCAGGTGGCGATAATTGGCAAAAGCGCCAAAATCAAGTTATGCAAATCTTGCGGGAAATGTTGCACCTGTTCAAGCAGCCAGCAACTCCCGAAATACGGCAAAATCTTCAGAACTGCTGTCAGCAATTAGCCCAAATTGGTACAGACTTAAACAGTCCATCTTGGTCTAATTTATGTCAATCGGCAGCTCGAGCCATTGCTGCTGAAGAAAATACTTTCCTCACCTTAGCAAAAATCGTCATCACAGATATCAAAAAAGCTCTCGAATTAGCTGTTGCAGGTAAAGAGGCCGAAATTACCATCAATGAGCAACTACAAGCATTAATTCCTCCTCAACAACTTGATTTTGTTGATGAGCAAACTGAAGAATCTGCTCCTTTGGAGGTCTTTTCCAGTACTGTTGAGACCAATAATACTGAGAATTTGGATTTCACAGCTGCTCGCTCGCTTCCATCTGCAAATGTGCAAGCAGAAAATGTAATTACAACAAACCTGGGTGCAAACCAATTAAGCATTGAAACAGAGGATTTACTTGAATTTACTGCCGATCCGCAGCCAATAGATTCAGAATTACAAGAACTAGAAGACGAAGCTCCAATACTTGGTAGTTTCGATACTAATGCTCACGGTCCGGAGGTAGGAGTAGCTGAACTGAGTACTCTTGCTCAATTATTCAAAAGCGACACTCCTGAGTTCAACGAAACTTGGGATATTGAAGAGGAAATTATTGAATCTGCTCCTAGCAGTAACGAGACGGAAACTGACAATAACGAAAGTGAAACAGAAGATATTAGTAATGATTTTGCAGAATTGTTATCTTTGGAAGGAAAAACAAGCATCAGTAATGCTCAGACAACAACTACAAATGAAGACTTAACCCTTGTAAAGTTATTTGGGAATGATTTTTTAGAAGTAGAAAATGTAGAGTCGCAGCATCAACAATCTAGTCAAATTATCCCAGGCGCAGATGTAGCTTTACCGGAACTACCTGTTGCTCACCAGCTCGACTCTGTAGACAATCCCACCCCCAGTCATCTTTGTACAAACGAGCCACAAGGCAATTTTGATGATTTGTTTGCAGTTACCGAGAATCAAGATTCTCTAATTTTGCCTTCAGCACAAGCAGATTGGAATTTAGATGATCTATTAGCACAGATAGAAGCCAATAGCAATTCGAATTTCGAAACTAGCCAAGGATCTGAAGTTGATGATTTCTTTGATACGGTATCAGCAACAGAAGCTACACAAGAAGATTTGAGCTTGTGGACACCGCAAGAAGATTTGGAAATTTCTGTAGCTGGAGATGGTATTTTTGGCGATCGCCAACAGTCACCGCTACCTACACCAACGGTAGATTTAGAGTTGGAAGATTTAAATGTAGATTTTTCTCCTCCACAACAGCAGTCAGGTTTGATACTGTCAACTCCTGCAAAAGATGATTTGTTTGCAATATCAACAAGCGATCGCCCCTGCAATGATGATAACTCCAACATTTCTGCAGATGCGGTGGTTTTGACAAATATTCCCGAGTCTCCCACAGAAATTCAAACTTTCCAACAACCAGAAACTCTTGAATTAATCCCAGAATTTACTAACTCCTCCACAGAAACTTTACAACAAGTTTCCCCTCAAGAAGATAATGATGAAAATCTGATTCTTGCAGAGTTACCACCGTCTGAATTAAAGCCTGTGGAAGTTGACAGCACAGGTACTTCTGTTACTCTAACAGACCAATTAACTCAAGAGCTGTTTTCTACAATTATTCAATCCGACATCAATTCTCATGCTTGTGAATCCCATACCTCACAAACGCGTGTAGAGACCACAGGAGATATTGAAACTAGCATTGGTTTAGTTGATGTATGGCAATCAACTGAAGCAGCACTTTTTGATTTAAAAGAAGTTGATATCCCTAAAGCACAAACAGTACAAAATGAACACCAACCCTTAACAACAGAAATAGAAGATACTGCGTTTTTAGAGCTTACAAACGACACTCTGACAGAAATTAATTCCACCGCCGAGTTCAGTGAATTAGTCGAACAAGAAGTTATTAAAACTACTGCTCAGGAGGTAACTGCAGAACCAGAATTTACACAACTGGACGAGCTGTTACAAGAACAAGTAAGTGAAAAAACAGAAGCTCAGGAGATTTCGGAATCAGAATTTACACAACTGGACGAGCTGTTACAAGAACAAGTAAGTGAAGCTCAGGAGATTTCGGAATCAGAATTTGCACAACTGGAACAGATGCTTGCTGTCAATCAAAACGAACAAAATGTATCAGTCGCCCGGTCTGCTGCTGCTAATTTTTCACCAGTCTCCAATAAACCTGTTACCTCTCCAGATATAGATAATGAATTTAGAGATTTAGAGGGGATGGTAGGGGGAACTATAACATCTGGCACGGCTAGTTTTAGAGGTGGACATAACTCTAGTTGGAGCACCTCTAGATTTGAAGAATTAATGAAGGTTCCAGTTAAACACCTCGACAATCTGAGCAATTTGGTAGGAGAGTTGGTAGTTAACCGCAACAAATTAGAGCAAGATCAAGAACGTCTGCGTCAGTCATTGGATAACCTGCTCAATCAGGTGCACAAACTTTCAGATGTGGGAGCAAAAATGCAGGAATTGTATGAGCGATCGCTATTGGAAGCTTCCTTATTAGCTAGCCGTAAAAACAGTGGTTTTGCTTCCACAAACACAGACAGAGGTTTTAGCGAACTGGAAATGGATCGCTTTACACCTTTTCATATCCTCACTCAAGAAATAATTGAATTAATTGTACGAGTACGTGAATCGGCAAGCGACATTGATTTTATAACCGAAGAAACAGAACGGGTTGCACGCCAATTTCGACAAGTAACAAGCCAATTGCAAGAGGGGCTAACAAAAGCGCGAATGGAGCCTTTTTCTCAGGCTACTGACCTACTACCGCGGGGTGTGCGCGACAATTCGCTCAAATATGGCAAGCAAGTGGAATTAGTCGTTCAAGGTCGAGACACCTTGATTGACAAGATGATTTTACAGCATCTCAAGACACCGCTAACACATTTGCTGAACAACGCCATTGCCCATGGTATTGAAACCCCTAGCGAAAGACAAGCAAAAGGAAAGCCACCTGTAGGAACTATAACTCTTAATGCCTTTCACCAAGGCAACCAAACGGTAATTTCAGTCAGTGACGATGGTGCGGGTATTGATATAGAAGCAGTAAAAGCAAAAGCAATCAAAGTGGGTCTAATAACTCCAACCCAAGCCAAAATCATGTCTCCGATGGAAGTTTACGACCTACTGTTCCAGCCTGGTTTTAGCACTAAAGACCAGGCCGACGATTTAGCAGGTCGGGGCGTTGGTTTGGATGTGGTTCGCACCAAGATCAGTGAAATCAGAGGAACAATCACAGTTGATTCCACCCTAGGAAAGGGAACTACCTTTACAATTCGCTTACCGCTGACGTTGAGTATTTGTAAAGCTCTCTGCTGCGTTTCCGAGCGGGCGAGAATTGCGTTTCCCATGGACAGTATAGAAGATGCACCAGACTTACCAGTAAAAAATATCCAAGAAACTGCTGACGGTCAAAAATTTATTTTCTGGCGCGATCGCCTATTACCATTCAAGCCCTTGAAAGAGCTTTTAACTTACAATCGCCAACTCAGTCGCGGCAACGTGTATGGTGGTAATCGAGACGATGATAAGATCTCGGTCATTGTCGTGCGATCGGCAACCACAATGTTAGCTTTACAGGTCGATCTTGTCCTCAGCGAGCAAGAAATTGTCATCAAACAATTTGAAGGACCTGCACCCAAACCTGTGGGTGTGGCTGGTGCTACCGTCTTGGGCGATGGTCGGATCATGCCTATTGCGGACGTGCTGGAAATTATCGATATCTTCCAAGGAAGGACATCCAAACAAAGCGCTGTTAGTATTTTGAATCAAAAAGGAATTCCCGACCAAATCCAAACACCAGCTACAAAAATTGACCCAACGGTGTTAATTGTAGATGACTCCATTACTGTCAGAGAACTTTTGTCGCTAACCTTTAGCAAAGCGGGTTATCGGGTAGAACAAGCTCGTGACGGTCAGGAAGCGTGGGACAAGCTTCGCTCTGGTCTACCTTGCGATCTGGTCTTTTGTGACATTGAAATGCCTCGTTGCGACGGTCTGGAATTGCTTTCTCGGATTCGAAAAGACCCCAATCTCAATTATTTGCCTATTGCCATGCTCACTTCCCGGGGTGCGGACAAACATCGACAAATGGCCATTTCTTTAGGAGCAAGCGGTTACTTTACCAAACCCTATTTGGAAGAAGCTTTGCTCGAGGCGGCATCGCGGATGCTCAAAGGTGAAAAACTAATTAATACTGCTAGCACTAATGCCTAGGTTCTATGTTTCAGCTATCCGTGCATGCAGACAGAAACGAGCACAGTTTTTATAGCTGAGCGCTCGTTATTGTCAGGTTTATAAGTAATTTATCGGGCTATTTAGGTGTAAATTGATTTAGGTAATACTTGCTTGAGTGCTGTTACGAGTTTATCCACGTTTTCTTTGCGGCTATTGAAACCCATCAATCCGATTCGCCAGACTTTACCTGCTAGTTCACCCAGTCCACCTCCAATTTCAATTCCGTGTTCCAACAGCAGTTGTCGCGCGATCGCTTTACCGTCAATTCCTTCGGGAATGCGAACTGTGGTCAGGGTTGGTAGGCGATGCTCCCGTTCTACGTGTAAGGTTAGTCCTAAGTCCTCCAATTGTTGCCAAAGATACTCAGCATTTTGGCGATGGCGCTGCCAAGAGTTTTCTATCCCTTCTTGGGAAAGCAAGCGCAGTGCTTCCCGCAATGCATAATACATATTAATTGGTGCTGTGTGATGATAAATGCGATCGCTACCCCAGTATTTGCTCAACAATGTCATATCTAAATAAAAGTTAGCTACTTTGGTTCGCCGCTGTTGCAATTTCTTCCAAGCACGGGGACTTATGGTCAAAGGGGAAGCACCAGGCGGACAGCTCAAACCCTTCTGACTGCAACTATAAGCTAGGTCCACACCCCACTCATCCAAAAATATGGGAACACCGCCCAAACTAGTCACAGTGTCAATTAACAGCAAACAATCGAATTCACGACACAGCTGGCCAACTCCTTCTAAAGGTTGACAAGCTCCTGAGGATGTTTCTGCATGTACTAAAGCTAGAATCGCCGGACGATGAGTTTTGAGAGCAGTTTGCAGCTCTTCTAGCGAAAAAACTTGTCCCCAGGGTTTTGTAATTGTCCGCACATCTGCGCCGTATCGTTCTGCCATATCGACCAGACGGTTTCCAAAGTAACCAATTACACCAACTAACACCACATCACCTGGTTCCGTAACATTGGCAATTGTTGCTTCCATTGCAGATGTTCCCGTACCGCTGACCGCAATGGTGAAGGGGTTTTCTGTTTGCCATACATAACGTAGCAGTGATTGGATCTCATCCATAACAGTAAAAAATGTTGGATCCAGGTGTCCCACTGGGGGAGTATTCATTGCTTGTAGAACTGCAGGATGAGCATTCGAGGGACCAGGTCCCAACAACAAGCGAGAGGGTATGGACAGAGGTTGAAGTTGCAACCTTTGATTTTCACGAACGGACATTAATTGTGTCATATGTTTAAACCTAGATAGTACTTTACTTAACGCATCATACCTTTGCAGGGGAAAAAGCCGTACTTGTTGATTTTTGTTTTTGCACAAAAAACCACGGTTTACGACACTAAAATGAAAAGACAAGTTAGCGCTCCGACTGCTGGGCGCTGATATATCCGACTAGCTTGATCTGAAGAAGCGTGCAAATTTTCTGTGCAAGTCTTTTGGAAACAGGGCGGCTATATTTTTAGACGATATCCAAGTTTTGCCCTAACAACAAAAATTTATACTTTAATACTTTAGATAACTTTCACCACCAAAAACGTCTAACACATCAGATTGCACGTGCAACTTTATTTTAGCGTTTCATTAGTGCAAACGACCCGGAATATCTTGGATTTAGTTTATAATTTGCCAAATACGTTTTCCTACGCTTGGTAAGGTCGCCAAGGAATTCGCAACTGACTACAGTAGTGTAAGAGTCGGAAAAATGCCGGAAAATTACACGCTAGGTTATGGTACCAATGCTACAAACTTTATGGCGCAGCGCACACCTAGCTGCATCTGACGCTGCTTTCTTTGTTCCCTGGGTGGGAATGGATTTACGTCTTGGTACAATTACCCTAAGTTTGGCAAGGGCGATCGCTGCTGGTTTTGTGACAGCAATTGACCAAGCAGTCTCCCAAATCGAGCTGGGGAGAAATAATGCCAAAAATCAAAACATCAATATTAGTGCCAATATTTACTTGCAGATACTGTTTTGACGCTGTGTTTGCTCATGCTATTTTCGAGCATCTGCAACAACCAGCACTAGCCCTGCAAGAAAACTGAAACGAGTTGTCAAACCTCAAGACTTCATCAAAGTTCGCGGTTCAGATGGGGGAGGATTTTTAACTGCACCGACAACCCCAGCGCTACAGCAGGCGATCGCCTATTACTAGTTTCTCCAATAGCAAAATGGTGGTAATCCTTATATAGGGAGAGATTTACGCGCTTTAGTGCGAACAGCTGGATTTACCAACATCAAAGCCACTGCTAGTTATGTAATGCTACGAACCGTTAAGTTTAATTGGCGAATATTTAGCTTTAAAAATAGAAGTCTCAGCACAGAAAGAGAAAGCGATAGAAAAAGGATCGGTTAACAAAGAAGCATCGCTTGCAGCGATGAGCACAAGTTTACGAAAATGGAGCCAGCATCCAGATCGATTTTTCCCTCAGGCTTGGTGTGAGGTAGTTGCTCAAAAACCATAATCTACGATCTGCGTAATATATTTAGCTAACATCAATCGAAGGTTTTATTTCTAATTGCGCTTCCTTGAGTAAATACCGACCAGCAGCTGCTTGAAAGCACTTAATTTCTAATTTGAGAATGTATAAAATGTTTTTAACAGTATCAAGAATTTGCTGTTAACTGACACGATCTTTACTTAAAAATGAAATATCATATTCAGATTTATGCAATACAAATTGCGTAATTTATCTGGAAATAGATGTTTTTTTGCAATTAAATTTTAAGTAGGGTTGTTAAGATTCAAAATCAAAATCCTAATTGAAAATTACGGAATTCGTAATTGAGGAGGAAATCATGCCTAATTTGCTTGACTTTAAGATTTATCAGCTAGAATCTATGGGTTTGTGCCAAGAACTGAACAATGAAGAGAGCGAGAAAGTAGCAGGTGGAAGTTTAATTTATCCATTTTGGATAGAGGCTTTTTTACCATTTTCATATATTGGGTATTTAGGCTTGCCATCTTCAGGAAAAACGACTACAAAAGGTGACGGTCAAGCCAAAACTACTGTCGAAGAAGGTGATGGCTGGAAATCGACCCAGACTATAATTTACCAAGAAAAATATTACCGTTCCTAGTTTGGTGAGTGCTGCCTTTAGCAGTGGTGGCTAGAAAAAACACTGAGCAAACAGTGAATGGCGAAAGAAAAGCAGAAGGTGCAGTGTCAGGGGATGTTTGTAAAGTTTAATTTGTGACAAATAAACGTGGAAGAAAGAGAAAGTTTTAGCTACTACATTGCTTGTCCGAACAAACATCCTCTTAACTAAATTTACTAAACTCTTAACTAAATTTACTAAATAAAATAAAAAACCCCGTGGGGGGTTTGGGGTTGGTTAGGAATTAGCAATTAAAGAATATACAATAATCCGAACAGGATAATCCAAATCACATCTACAAAGTGCCAGTAGAGTTCTGCGGCCTCTATGCCAAAGTGCTTTTCTTTAGTGTAATGACCGGGTTTGAGCGATCGCACCAATACAGCTAAGATTGCTAAAACACCGATAGTAACGTGCAGTCCGTGGAATCCTGTCAAAACGTAAAATGCACTGGCGAACAAGTTGGTAGTCAAGCCGAATTCCAGGTGGTAGTATTCATACAACTGCCCTGCTAAGAAAACGATCCCCATCACGGCAGTAATGGCAAACCACATTTGCACACCCCGCACATTATTCTTTTTGATAGCGGCGTCAGCATTGTGGATTACAAAACTGCTGGCGATCAAATTAATAGTATTCACTCCAGGAAGCAACAACTCCAGTTCAGGGGTTCCTTCTGGAGGCCAAACAGGAAAAGTAGCGCGGAAAGCCAGATAAGCGCCGAACAACCCCATAAAAATCATTCCTTCGGCGACGAGGAACATAATTAGCCCAAACAGACGAAAGTCCGGGTGTTCTTCGTGATGAGCGGCTTCCGCTTTGTGATGGTAATTTAGTTCTGTTTTTGCTGGGTCAATTGTTTGACTTTGCATGAATCTTCAAAGGTATAAAGTGTGAATTTATGAATGAGCAAGTATCTTGCCTGTATTAACGTTCATCAGTTTCAGCAGCAATAGCTGGATATGGTTCGTCAGGATTGGCGCGTAGAACCGAATTTGTACCAGCAGATAAAACCGGTTCGGTGTCAGAGAGGGGAACACCTTCGCTAGTATTTTCTAAGCCGTAGTCGTAGGGACCTGTGGCTAGTACGGGAGGTTTGTGGAAGTTTTCAATTGCTGGTGGGGAAGCGGTCATCCATTCTAGGGTCAGTACTTTCCAGGGATTGTTACCAGCTTTTGGTCCGTACATCCAGCTCCAAATCACGTTAATGATAAAAGGGAGTGTGGAAACTGCGAGTAGGTAAGCACCGTAGGTGCAGATTTCGTTGAGAAAAGCAAATTTGGGATCGTACTGGGCAACGCGGCGGTTCATACCCATCATTCCCAACTTGTGCATGGGTAAAAAGGTCAAGTTTAAACCGATGATGGTAAGGGCGAAGTGAACCTGTCCCCAGAAATTATTAAGCATTCGTCCCGTCATTTTGGGGAACCAGTGATAGAAGGCAGCATAAATACCTAAGACGCTGCCACCAAAGAGAACGTAGTGCAAGTGCGCCACTACGAAATAGGTATCGTGGACGTGGATATCAAAGGGTACGGCTGCCAGCATCACACCGCTGATGCCACCGATGACAAAAGTACCAACAAAACCGATTGCAAACAAAAGAGCCGGGCGTTCTAGGTGAAGTTTTCCTCCCCACAAAGTTGCCAGCCAGCTGAAAATTTTAATTCCCGTGGGTACGGCGATGATCATGGTAGTGATCATAAAGAACATTCGCAGCCAGCCGGGGATACCGCTGGTGAACATGTGGTGGGCCCAAACGATCAAGCCTAAAAAGCTAATTGCCAAAGAGGAATAGGCGATCGCCTTATAACCAAAAATTGGTTTGCGGGAATGAACCGGGATCACCTCTGAAATTACCCCAAAAAAGGGCAAAATCATGATGTAAACAGCCGGGTGAGAATAGAACCAGAACATGTGCTGGTAAACTACGGGGTCACCGCCGCCAGTCGGGTTAAAAAACGTTGTGCCGGCAAACAAATCAAAGGCAAGTAGAATCAAGCCTGCAGCCAGTACCGGCGTCGAGATGAGGACCAGTGCCGAAGTTGCAAACATTGCCCAGCAAAATAAAGGCAATTGATGGAATCCCAAGCCTGGGGTACGCATTTTTATAAGGGTGACAAGGAAATTGATTGCTCCCAGAATCGATGACGTACCCAAAAGCAGGACACTCATAATCCAAATTCCCTCACCTACTTGACCGGTTAGCAAACTCAGGGGAGGGTAGGAAGTCCAACCAGCGTCTGGTGCGTCTCCCACAAGCAAGCTGGCGATCAACATCAAACCAGCCGGGGGAATAATCCAAAAGGCGAGGGCGTTCAGGCGGGGAAACGCCATATCTTTTGCCCCGATCATCAGTGGAAGCACGTAGTTAGCAAAGCCGGCACCTGCTGGCACAATCCACAAAAAGATCATGATTGTGGCATGCAGCGTAAACAAGCTGTTGTAGACTTCAGGAGTCACAAAGTCTACTTCTGGGGTTCGCAGTTCCGTGCGTACCAGGTCGGCCATAACGCCGCCGATGCAGTAGAAAATAAACGTGGTGACCAGGTATTGAATGCCGATAACTTTATGGTCGGTATTAAAAGTAAAGTATTCCCACCACTTTCTGACTCCTGGTTCGTCAATTTCGGCAGGAAGATTAGCCTTTTGTTGTATTTGTGCTTGTACCATAATCAATTTTTGTGTTGATTGCTAGCTACTGCTAGTTGTGAAGTTGGTGTAGTGTTTCTGATGTAATTCCCATGTCATGGACATAAGGTGCAAGAAATTCAGCTGAAGTTAATTCGGGAGGAGAAGAAGGATTAGCAGCGATCGCTTGGTTTAGCGTTTGGGTAGTTGCGACTTGCTGCTGTTGCATCCATGCTGCAAATGCTTCTGGTTTTTCCACGACCACTTGTGTTCTCATAGCGCCGTGGTAGGGACCGCAAAGCTCAGCGCAGATGAGGGCGTAGGTACCTTCTTTGTTGGGAGTGAAGGTAATTTCAGTTTGTCTTCCGGGGATCGCATCTTGCTTGAGACGAAATTCTGGTACCCAGAAAGCATGGATAACGTCGTTGGCTGTGATATTAATTCGCACCTGCTGTCCTACAGGAAGGTGTAGTTCACCAGTAGTCACACCCGTTTCCGGGTAGGTAAAAATCCACGCATACTGCAGACCCGTGACGTTGACTTGGAGTGCGGGTGGTTGACTTTGCTTTTCAATAGTCGGGCCAATGGTGGGAGAGACAATTCCTGCGCCGGGAGCATTTTGCTTTTGGGGAATTTGGTCAGCATTGCGGACTGCTGCGGTGGCCGGATCCTGCTCCTTTTGAGGAAGGCTGGATTGTGCAGTCGCTGGTGTAGTGGTTAAAGTAGCCGCAAAAGCTGCTCCTGGCATTTTCATTGCTTGTGGACTGACGGGGGCTTCATGGATGGCATGAGGATTAAAGCCGCCCATTTCATTGTATACATCAAAACTGTACACGGAAATACCAATAACGATAATTGCCGGGATCGCCGTCCAGAGAATTTCCAAAGGAACGTTACCGTAAATCGGCGGACCGTCCTTATCGTCATCGCGGCGTCGGCGATATCTGATGGCGCAGTATATCAAAACGCCTTCGACAATTAAAAAGATGCCCGCAGATATGGTCATCATCGTGTTGAACAGACCATCTACCAAAGAAGCTTCTTCGGAGGCTTCCGCGGGGAGAAGATTGTGATTTTGACCGTACCAAAGGCTGACTAATGTCAGTAGGATGCCAATGAGTAATGTCCAGATGGAACTTGGAATTTTCACGGTTGATACAGTTGATGACTTTACTACGTGGGACAGAACAGCTCACTTACTACGGTAGTCTAGGCTGCCAGACATTTGCTGCCAGAAGGTGAAATCATTATTAATTTTTAAGCAGTTGTTTCTAACTTCAACACAACTTATTACTGGGATATAGCGGAAGATGGATGCAAGGTGGCAAGATGTTGGTGATTTGCTGACAATTGGAAAAATCCCTAAAGCTTAAAGGTAGAACTGGCAAAGGTATTTCAAAGTATAAATGAGAGCCGATCTGCAACTCAAGTTTATATAAGCTAGGGTGGAAAAGGAAGTTCACAAGTTCAACAGACTTAAATTGCTAGCTCGCCAAAAGCAGGCAAAAGGTATCTTTCATGAGCGAGTTTGTCCTAGAACAACAAAATGCAGCAACAGGAATTGCAAGCCAACCAAAAGACCGAATTCGTCGCTTGGTGTGGAGAATAAGTGCAGCCACTTTAATTTTGATGGCAATCGGCAGTGCCACGCGGGTGATGAATGCAGGACTGGCTTGTCCGGACTGGCCTTTGTGCTACGGAAAACTAGTGCCAACCAAGCAAATGAATTTCCAAGTTTTTTTAGAGTGGTTTCATCGCTTGGATGCAGCGTTAATTGGTTTGAGCGCGATCGCTTTGGTGGGGATGTGTTGGTGGTATCGTCGCTGTTTACCCGCCTGGCTGCCTTGGGCATCGACATTTGCCTTGTTTTTAATTGTCTTCCAAGGTATACTGGGCGGACTGACGGTCACTCAACTTTTGCGGTTTGATATCGTTACTGCCCATCTGGGAACGGCATTGTTATTTTTCTCGACTTTATTGGTAATTGGCACGGCACTAACTCCTTACCAAGGTACCGGAACTGTGGGTAAGCTACCGTGGCTCGGTTTAGCAGCAACGGTTTTGGTGTACGTTCAAAGCTTGCTCGGTGCTTTAGTTGGTTCTCGCTGGGCATTACATCAATGCTTTGCTGGCTACCAACTTTGCGATGTTATGTATGCGCATATTTTTGGCTTGCTCCCGCCGGTGATAGCAATATTGGCAGTGGCGATCGTAGCTTGGCGAACTCCAGCTTTACATCCGGCTTTACGAAAATTGGCCGGTATGGCTGTTGGGCTGCTGGTGTTGCAAGTTATATTAGGATTTGCAACTTTCCGATTACACCTTCAAGTGGAGCTACTGACAGTTTCCCATCAAGCAGTAGGAGCAGCTTTGCTAGGGACTTTAGTAGTTTTTACAGTTCTCTCGCTGCGTGACTGGGCGAGTAGTCGGGAATCCAAGACTGACAAGATTGCCCGTACGGCTGGTGCGATCGCTAAATCTATCTGGGAAGCAAAGCCTCAAATCAGGTAGAACTTCGTTTCTAATTTCGACTCCAGAAAGTTGAAATGCCGCTCGCGGCAGCTTATACGTTGTTAACACAAAAGGAAATATTGCCAAAATGATTGAGACTAATGTCTCGAAGCAGCGTGAAACATTTCTGCAAATTCTTCTAAGCTATTATCAGTTGACCAAGCCCAGGATTATCCCGCTGTTGTTAATCACTACAGCTGGAAGTATGTGGATTGCAGCCAAAGGACAGGTGGACCCAATACTGCTGCTTGCTACTTTAACTGGCGGCACCCTGGCTGCTGCTAGCGCCCAGGCAATCAACTGCGTCTACGATCGCGATATTGATTGGGAAATGGAGCGCACCCGCCACCGTCCCATTCCTTCTGGCAAAATACACTCACGGGACGCTCTGATTTTTGCCGTTGCTATGGCTATCGCTGCTTTTGCCATACTGAGTATATTTGCTAACTTACTGGCAGCTGTGCTGGCAATGTGTGGTATTGGGTTTTACGTTGTAATTTATACACATTTTTTGAAGCGCCACAGCAGCCAAAATATCGTCATCGGAGGAGCAGCAGGGGCAATACCCACACTAGTTGGCTGGGCAGCTGTAACGGGACATTTAAGCTTGACAGCATGGTTACTATTTACTATCGTTTTCCTGTGGACACCACCTCACTTTTGGTCACTGGCGCTGCTGATTAAGGACGATTACGCCAAAGCAGGCGTGCCAATGCTACCAGTAGTTGCGGGAAATCAAGAAACGGCGCGACAAATTTGGTATTACACCTTATTAACCGTAGCAGCAACACTGTTATTGGTTTATCCGTTGCAACAAAGTGGCACGGTCTACGCAGCGATCGCCATTTATTTAGGAGGAGTATTTATTCACAAAGCTTGGCAGCTGCTGCAAAATCCACAAGAACGCAATCTAGCCAGAAGATTATTTCTCTTTTCAATTTCCTACATGATGCTGTTGTGTCTGGGCATGGTAGTCGACAGTCTTCCTGTTATCCATAACGCCAGCAATTTTGTTATCAGTCAACTGCATCTTCTCAACTAACTACTACAAAACAGTTGCTGCATTCCTACTAACCCACCAATAGTAACCGGGTTTGCAAACAGCCCGGTTTTGATTTGGGACTTTTTAGCAAATTTGTACTCAAGGATGCAAATACAATAAATAGAGACTGAATAAAATCTGCCAACATTCACCATGACAGCCATTCAAACAACAGCAGTTCTGGCAATGACAGCGGATGGAAAAATTAGCGCTGTCGATCCCAGAGCTCCCCGGGATTCAGACCGAGCTGACAAAGCACATCTGGAGTATCAAGTTTCTCTAGCAGATTTAATCTTAATAGGAGCTGGAACGATTCGAGCAGAGGGAGGAACATTTGTTATTACCAATCCAGAATTGCTAGCAGCACGTCAGGTGCGGGGACAGTCTCCCCAGCCAATTACCTGCGTGGTTTCGCGCTCGCTAGAACTATCTTTAGATTTGCCTTTTTTCCAACAGGATGTCGAGCGATGGATATTTACGACTAGAACAGCTTTGCAGGAAAGTTCCCACACCCAAGCTTTAGAAAAAGTAGCGAATTTAATCGCCCTCGGGGATACAGACCTAGAATGGGATCGGGGTTATGGCATCATGGCAGAACGGGGAATCCGTAAGGTAGTGGCTTTGGGAGGTGGCTCCTTAACAGCTTCTTTAGTGGGAGCAAAACGAATTGACGATTGGTGGTTGACAATTTGGCCTGTGATTTATGGAGGAGAAAAGGCGCCTACTCCAGTAGAAGGAGAGGGTTTTATTCCCCGTAGTGCTCCCCACCTGCAGCTGGTCGAAACTCGCCAAGTTAACAGCGAATTGTTTTTACACTATCGTACTCTCTACTAAGTCAACCGTACGGCGACACTACCTGCATGGGCGGGTAATCCTTCTGCTTGTGCTAAAGCGATCGCTGCCTCACCTATACTTTGCAATGCTTGTTTGTCACATTGCAAATAGGTAATTCTTTTGAGAAAATCATAAACACTCAAGCCAGAAGCAAACCGAGCAGAACGTGCAGTGGGCAAAACATGGTTGGGACCACCAACGTAATCACCGATCGCTTCTGGAGTATGGCGTCCTAAAAATAAGCTACCAGCGCATTTGATCTGGTGGGCAAAAAGCTGCGCTTGCTCTACACACAATTCCACATGCTCTGGTGCTAACTGATTGAGCAAGGGAATGCTTTCTTCTAAGTTACGAACAATAATTACCGCTCCGTGCTTGTTCCAACTGCTGGCTGCTACTTCTTTAGTAGGTAGATAACTGAGAATTTTCTCAACAGCAGCGATCGCTTCCTCGGCAAAACTTTCTGAATCGGTAATTAATATTGATTGAGCGCTGGGATCGTGTTCTGCTTGCGACAGCAAGTCCCAAGCAATCCAGTCCGGATTGTTCTGGCTATCGGCTACTACCAAAATCTCTGACGGTCCAGCTATGCTATCAATTCCAACCCTACCAAATACTTGCCGCTTTGCTTCCGCAACATAAGCGTTGCCAGGACCAACAATTTTGTCAACAGGAGCGATACTTTCTGTTCCGCAGGCTAATGCCGCTATTGCTTGCGCCCCGCCAATACTGTATATTTCAGTTACTCCCGCTATTTGCGCTGCTGCCAAAACTGCAGGATTTATCTCGCCACGGGGCATGGGTACAGTCATCACTATTCGCTCCACTCCGGCAATTTTCGCAGGTAGCGCGTTCATCAACACAGAACTAGGATAGCTTGCCCTTCCCCCAGGTACATAAATTCCCACATTCGACAACGCCACCCAATTTAATCCTAAATTGACTCCCAAAGCATCGGTATAAGCTATATTTTGCGGTAGCTGTTTTTCATGAAAAGCAGCGATGCGCTTGGCGGCAATTTGCAAGGCTGTCTTCACATCTTCGGGACATTGGGCTGCACGCTCGGCAATAAAAGTCTCGCTGAGGCGCAAAGACTGGGGATCGTAATGGTCAAAACGATTAGTATATTCTTTTACTGCTATATCACCACGCGTTTTGACGTCAGCAATAATTTCTCGTACTGTCCCACTGACATCAACCGTTGCTTCCCTTCGCTCGTTTACAAGTGCTTGAAATTTAGTAGAAAAATCTCGATCGGTGTTCTTCAGTATTTGCATGGGCAGTTTCTCTCAAGTACGGGGGTTTTATTAGTTTAAAAGGTTGGGTCGCCAAAATGGAGCAAGCACCTGAGCGTGTCCTTGACTAACCAAGCTCAAAGCAACTAAGGGTAACTTATACCAATTTTTAATGTCACCAATACTTAAGTTCTCACCATCAGCTGCGAACGTTTGTAGGAGGCTAACAAGCAGTAGCTTGGAAAAAGAGACATACTTTTTTGACTTTATTTTCCGCGCCCCGGATAATTTTAGTTTTTAAAATAACCTATTTAAAGAGTAATTCAGTAATTATACAGATGAAAGTTCCAACTCGGACAAAATTCCGTGAAAATCTCATGTTTCTACGAAGTTATCTTATTCTAATCTCTCCTGTGTCAAGAAATTCTCAGTCGGAAATATTTTCAAAAAGCATTCTTTATGCAACTGCATATCATCCTCGGTCCTACCAGTGTGGGTAAAACAGCACATTCGATCGCCCTAGCCAAACAAACCAAAGCTCCAGTAATTGTACTAGATCGCATACAAATTTATCAGGAACTTGCTACCGGTAGCGGCAGACCCGCAGTTAAAGAACTTGATGGAACAACCCGACTGTATCTGGAAAACCGCCGGGTAGCAGATGGAGAATTAAGTGCACAAGAAGCTTTTTCAAAAACAATACGGCTGCTCGAGCTTTTGTTTCTCAAACATAAGCTGCTAATTTTGGAGGGAGGCTCGATTTCACTGTGTCAGTATTTATTTCAAAGTGGTATTTTATATAACTACCAAACCACGATACAGTACCTGAGTATTGGTAACGAAGTTAGCTATTACCGTCGTTTGTGGAACCGCATGCATAATGCGCTTGTATCTCGCTCAGGACAACGATCTTTGGTGGAAGAGCTAGACAGGGTTTGGACGCAGCAGCACAAATTGGCATTTGTACGAACTATTCTTGGTTATAATATCCTCGCAGATTGGTGCGAGCAATTTGGGCAACCACCCCGTCAAATGTGGAATACAATTCAACAAGATGATTCTCTTTATGCTCAGCTAACTGACCAGATGTTTTCAGCTTACCTAGAATATTCGCGCCACCAGCAGCAAGTTTTTCAGAAGCTGATTTCCGAGTACCAGCAAAAACAAAGACGAAAATTGGTAACTGTCTTGTAAGTCAAAGACGAAAATACTTTTCCATTGCACAATTAGTTGTGTAAAAACAGTTGAAATGGACTGGCGAAATTAATAAAGAATTCACAATCTTCCACAGCATAAGTCTGGAGAGCAAGGAGATTTGACAGCTACGACAAATCCAGCAACAAGACTGTAGCGTCTAAAAGTGCGGCTGTGTACCATAGGTATCACTATGTAGCATCAAAGTTAGCCGTGAAAAATGAAGCGGAAAACCTCATCAGTATCAGGAGTCTCAACAGACACATTCCTGGGTGCGAGAGAACGCAAGCGGTGCTGCGCGCAAGCGAAGCCAAATTTCGAGCTTTGATTCAGAATAGCTCTGATATTATTGGTATTTTGGAAGCAGATGGAACGATTCGCTACGAAAGTCCATCGGTGGAAAGAATTTTGGGATACAAGCCAGAGGAACTTCTCGGGAAGAGTGCTTTTGAATTTATTCATCCGGAGGATATTGCAAAAACTTATGAAAGCTTCAAGTACCTTGTTCAAAACTTGGGTGCTACTGTACGAGTAGAGTCTCGTTTTCGACGCAAAAATGGCTCCTGGTGTTTCTTGGAATCAACTGGAAGTAACCTTCTTGCTGAGCCCTCTATTAGAGGTATAGTTATTAACTCTCGCGACATTAGCGATCGCAAATTTGCTGAAGAAAAATTACTTTATGATGCTCTCCACGATGTTTTGACGGGACTGCCAAATAGAGCGTTGTTCACCGATCGCCTCAGACGAGCAAGCGAATATGCAAAGCGACATTCCGACTATCTATTTGCCGTTCTTTTTTTAGATCTGGATCGCTTTAAATTTATCAACGACAGTCTCGGACATGCATACGGTGACCAGCTATTGCTCGCTATTGCTCAAAGGCTCAAGGAATGCTTGCGTCCTACAGATTTAGCTGCAAGACTGGGAGGCGACGAATTTACAGTTCTGCTTGAAGGTATTAGAGATGTCAGCGATACGGTACGCGTGGCCGAGCGCATCCAACAGAAACTAGCGTTTCCAATAGCTATAGGTGAACAAGAAATAATTACTACAGTCAGTATTGGCATCGCCTTAAGTACTACAGGTTACCAGCAGCCAGAAGATCTGTTGCGTAATGCTGACATTGCCATGTACCGAGCCAAAGCCCGGGGTAAAGCACGTTACGAAATATTCGACACTAACATGCACGTCCAGATAGTGGAACGCTTGCAACTAGAAAGAGATCTGCGCCGAGCCATCGAACGTCAGGAATTACGAGTTTATTATCAACCTATTGTGTACTTAAATACAGGTAATCTGGCGGCTTTGGAAGCACTGGTGCGGTGGCAACATCCACAAGAGGGTCTTATTTTTCCAGAAAAATTCATGCCAATAGCCCAAGAAATCGGGTTAAGCATGTCTATTGACCAGTGGGTGCTGCAGGAAGCATGTCGCCAGCTTCGGAAGTGGCAAAAACAATGGAAGTTAAAAGCAAAGGCCCGAACCTTAACGATCAATGTCAATTTGTGTGGCTGTTGGTTCAAGCAGCAAAAGCTACAACGGTACATACATCAGGTATTGCAAGAAACCGAACTGCAGCCGCACAGTTTAAAGTTGGAAATTACAGAAGACATTATCATGGAGAATGACTCGGAAGTTAGCTTTATGCTCAATCAGTTGCGAGATTTAGGAATCAAGTTAGCAATTGATGACTTTGGTACCGGTTATTCTTCCTTAGCTCGCCTGCATCGTTTTCCGATTACGGAGTTAAAAATAGACCGCTCTTTTGTCAGTGGTAGCGAAGTTGAGAAGGGAAATTTAGATATTATCGAGACAATAGCTATCTTGGCGAAAAAATTGGGTATGGAAGTGACAGCTGAAGGAATAGAAACTGCACAGCAACTTCAAAAGCTCCGAGAATTGAAATGTGAATACGGTCAAGGTTACTTTTTCTCGAAGCCTTTGGAGAGCAAGGCGATAGAAGCACTAATTATGGCTGATTCAGTTTGGTTGTAGACTAGCTGCTAGTTCTTGTAAAACTACACTTCCATCTCGAAATATTGACCAGCCATCACCCACCAGCACTGCTTCAATTTCCTTTATTTTCGCCAACCTTTGAACGGAAGCAACAGCTTGGGCTCGATCGAAAAGTTTGCTATCGGGTAGAATCGTCAGGCTACCTGCCTTGGGCGCTCGGATAAGGTCGCCTGTAATGAGGGTAGTTTTTTCTAAAAGTAGTGCCAATTCTCCTGGAGTTTTGGAACCTTGTAATTCCAGGACCTGTAAACCTGGTACTAACTCATCGCCATCAGCAAGCCAGCGATCGCATTTGATTGGAAAGTTATCTTTTTCTGCTATTGGTCCTGCTATTTTAGCACCAAAAGAATTAGCGATTTGCTTAGCAGCACGTACGTGATCTGAATTTGTGATTGCAATCCAACTAGCCCCTCCCAAGGAACTAAGGTGTTTCCAGTCGTGGCTTGATATATTCACCGGATCGATGAGGATATTGCCTTGGGGACGAATCCAAGCGATGCTGTTAAAGTCTATGTTGCGTTCTTCGTCGAAATTCGACCATCCATATAAGTCATAACGGTGTAGTAATTTCATAGCCAAGAGATTTTGAAATTGCTTAGTTGCCAGCATACACTGCCATGGCATGCATGCGATATCAAGCTAATTTGGAAAATTACCGCGATCGCATATTTTAGTACAGCTCCCCAGCCGTGGATAGGGAGGCGAATCAACAAGAATGCGCTAGCCCAAAGCTTGTTGGACATACCGTCGCCATAATTTTGTCATATCCACGTCAATACAATATGTGATGCTTAACTTCAAATTCTCAAAAAAATAGTCATTAGCAAACATCCTTTTATAACCCTAGTTTAACCAAGCACTTTTTAACTCTATTTTGACATTGATTTTCCCTATCAATTCCAATATTCATGTTATTTACCCCTTGGAAATTCAACCACAAACATTCTCACCTGGGAATAACATTGACACTGGCCGGAATTTTTTTTGCCTTCATGCAAATTTTTGCTTTGCATCGCTTTTACAGTTTTTACGCTTCCTACGACCAAGCCCTTTTCGATCAACTTTTCTGGAATACGATACACGGACATTGGTTTCAAGGCTCCCTTTCATCAGGCCAATCAAGTGCATATATTCAAGATGGTCAAGTAGAAACAGTATTCTACTGTCATCTCGGACAACATTTTGTCATTGATTTTTTACTGTGGTTACCCATATATGCTTTATTTCCCACCGGCGCAACTCTTGTTATTCTACAAGTTACTTTAATCACTGCTGCAGGACTGGTGCTCTATGCTCTAGCGCGCCATTACCTTCCTGCTTTGCAAGCTGTTTTTATCACTGCTAGTTATTACGGAGCTAATGCAGTAATTGGACCAACCTTCGCTAATTTTTATGAAAATTGTCAGGTTCCTTTATTTGTATTTAGTTTCCTCTTAGCTTTTGCAAAACAACAATGGAAATTGTTTTGGCTGTTTGCAGTTTTAACATTAGGAATCCGGGAAGATGCAGGAATTATTCTTTTCGGTATCGGTCTTTATCTGATCTGGAACCGTCGCTATTTACGTTTAGGTGTGGCTTTATGTCTAGTTAGCTTTGCTTACGTCACTGTTGTGACGAACGTAATTATGCCACTATTTTCTGATGATAATTCCCGACTTTACCTAACTGCATATTTTCAGAAATTTGTTCCCGGAAATAAAAGTCCTACTTCTCTGGAACTTTTAAAAGGTATTTTAACCCATCCTCAAGAACTTTTTGAAAGTTTATTTATTCCCCTTGACAGACGGGTTAGATACTTATTATTGCAGTGGTTACCTTTGGCGTTTGTACCTGCAATATCGCCAGCAGCTTGGATCGCAACTGCTCCTCCTTTGCTGGTGCTTTTATTACAAGGTAGAAAAGAAGCTCTTGGCTTAAATGTTCGCTACGCTTTAACTATCGTTCCAGGTTTGTTTTACGGTGCAATTCTTTGGTGGTCTCAGCATCAAAATCAATTCCAACCACGTTTTTGCCGGTGGTGGAAAAGATGTATTGTACTTTCAATTTTTTTGACAATTATTTCTAGTCCCAATGCGGCTTTTTACTTTTTAATTCCAGAATCATTTCATCCTTGGGTTTACATTCCTCTTTGGCGTCAATGGGAACACGTGGGACACATTCGTGCATTAATGAAGTATATTCCCGATGATGCAACTGTTTCTACAAATACTCACATACTTCCTCATTTGGCGACACGGCGAGGAATTATTCGTTTGCCAGCGGTACAATTGCAAATTGATTCTAAAGAAATTGTTGATGTTGATTACGTATTTTCAGATTTGTGGAGACTGCAACAGCATCAAGCAGCTTTTAAGGGTAACCGAAAACAACTGCAGGAGTTTGCAAGTTTAATTGAGCAGCTTTTGGCTCAAGGAAGGTATGGACTTGTAAGCGTCCAAGATGGAGTTGTTTTGCTACAAAAAAAGTTACTTCTCAAGCTGAAGCTGTCAAATCTTGGTCGCAACTATTGCAAGAAATTCGAAAATCATCTCTCAGTAATCAGTCAGGGCTTGCACATTTTTATATGGCTTTATTTTTCTCTAAATTTATTATTTATGCGTGAATAAAATGGTTCAGGTATCGGTTATCCTGCCTGTTTATAATGAAGCTAAATGTATAGAAAAAACTTTGTCATCGGTATTGTTATTTGGTCAAGAAAAGCCCAATTACAATTTTATAATTGTTAATGATGGTTCAACAGATAATACAAAAGAGATTTTAGAGAGAAATTTAGCTATAACAAAAGCTAGTAATGTTAATTTAATTTCTTATGAACGGAATCAAGGTAAAGGATATGCGGTAAGATTAGGTGTTAGTTATGCCAAGGGAGATTATATTTGCTATATAGATAGTGATTTGGCTTATTCTTTAGAACATCTCGAGTTAGTGATAGAAAAATTAGAATATTGTGATGTGGTTATTGGTTGTAGAAGTTTGGCAGCAAATCATTTCCAGACTTCTAGAATTGTGAGAATGATAGCTGGTAAGACATTCAATATTCTTTCCAGATATATTCTGGACTTACCTTTTACTGATATGCAAGCAGGTATCAAGGGATTTAAAAAAATGTAGCCAAAGAATTGTTTCAGCGTCAGCAAATAACAGGTTTTTCTTTTGATGTGGAACTTGTATACATAGCTTCCAGAAAAGGATATGATATTGGAGAAATACCTGCTGTGGTTTCGGAGCAACATCAAAACAAAATTTCTAAGGTAAATTTGCTGACAGATTCTTTAGTAATGTTCTTAGATTTATTGCGAATAAAATATAATGATAAAATAGGTAGATACAAGTGATCGCCAAAACTCTAAGCTTCAGGATAGTTGGACGGCGATCGCTCTCTTCCTAAAGAAAAGTAAAGTTCCAGAACTAACCCTGTTTGAGTATATTGGCAAATGTTGGCGGCGGTAACCAACGTAAAAATACTCAATTACTATCCTTTTCTAGAGAATCGAGTGTAGTTTATTTTACCTATCACCCGGAAGTAAAGATTTAAGAATAAATTTATATTTCCTGGAAAATATGTAGATAGAATTTTTTTTAATGTCAGGAAAAGGTGGCTTCCACCAGCTGTTGCTCGCAATTACATACAAGCCACTGCCAACAAGCATCCTGACTATTTCTAGATCTGGAAACGCGGGGGAGACTTTTGTATCGAGAGATATATAAATTCGGACCGGCTTAGTATTTTTTCAAGTTTTGATATTTTTCGAAAAAATATCAGAAAATATATCTATAGTTAGATGACAGGAATAAAATTAGTATCTAGTCACGGCTTCTTGTCTAGCCTCGATCCAGGCTGGACAATGTGTAGAAGGTAGTGAAGAACTGAATTTAGTCCCTGAGCTTAGTGTTGCATCCAGATACCAGCCAGCCCCCAAGTATAGGTTTTCTGACTCATGCTAGATTTGTCCGTTCACAGTTCCTGCAAGAACCAACAACTAATTGACTCTACCGATTGGAACATTATAGAGACACAGTTTGACCCTAGCAGGTTACACCATCAAGAAACAGTATTTACCCTGGGTAACGGCTATATAGGAACCAGGGGTACTTTTGAAGAAGGCTATCCTCACGATTGTGCAGCCACTTTAATTCATGGAGTTTATGACGATGTTGCCATTGCCACTACAGAACTGGTTAACAGTCCTAACTGGCTGCCTTTAGTGGTAAAAGTGGGAGGAGAACGCTTTAGCATCGACACTGGCAAAATCCTCAGCTACGAACGCCGTTTGGATATGCGTTTGGGGATACTGAGTCGAGAAGTGCGGTGGTGCACCCCAGCAGGTCACACTGTAGAATTTCATTTTGAAAGGTTTGCCAGTTTGGCCAATCAACATTTTTTAGCAATTAGGTGTCAGGTGAGGTCTGTAGACTTCGAGGGTGAGATCGAAGTAGAAGCTGGATTTGACCCCCGACCCTGCACTCGAGGTGTCAAGCATTGGAAAACCTTGAAACAAGGTGGCTTGGACAACCTGATTTGGTTGCACAATCAAACTCTTCATTCTGCCATTGAAGTTGGCATGGCAGCTAAATTGATAGTAGAAGGTGAAGAAGTAGCACCGGTGCGCGTGCATCAACTAGGCGATCGCACTCCGGTGTTGGTGACAAGTTTGGCAATCAAACCAGGAGAAGTTGTTACCTTCGAGAAAATTGTTACCCTGTACACTTCGCGAGAAATATCCACTCCTGCAGAAGCAGCATTAATTCGACTAGTAGACGCACCCAGTTATTCAACTTTGCTAGCGGCGCACATTGCGGCGTGGGATCGAGTTTGGCAAGATAGCGATGTGGTTGTAGAAGGCGATCGCCTGGCGCAGCTGAGCATCCGCCACAACATTTTTCAGTTGCTTGCAGCTGCACCCCGCAATGATGACAAAGTCAGCATTCCTCCCAAAACCCTTTCCGGTTTTGCCTATAGCGGACATATTTTTTGGGACACAGAAATTTTCATCTTGCCATTATTGATCCACACCCAGCCATTATTGGCGCGTAATTTGCTGACCTACCGCTACCACACTTTGCAAGGAGCGCGACGCAAAGCAAAACAAATGGGCTACAAAGGAGCAATGTACGCTTGGGAAAGCGCTACCACTGGAGATGAAGTAACTCCCCGTTGGGTAGTGGGTTCCAATGGTGAGCAAGTGCGGATTTGGTGCGGCGACATAGAGGTGCACATCAACACTGATATAGCTTATGCTGCTTGGCATTATTGGCAAACCACAGGTGATGATGAGTGGATGCGCGACTTTGGCGCCGAAATCATTTTAGATACAGCCGTGTTTTGGGAAAGTCGAGTAGAGTGGAACCAACAGCGCCAGTGTTATGACATCCGCGATGTCATTGGTCCGGATGAAAATCACGATCGCGTAGACAACAATGCCTTTACTAATTTTATGGTGCAGTGGCACTTGCAAACAGCTTTGGCATTGTGGGACTGGCTGGTAAAGTGCTATCCGCAAGCATCGACCCAGCTGGCAGAAAAACTCTGCTTGCAACCGCAGCAATTTCAACTGTGGGCTGATATTGCCAATCGTATTTACATCAATCACGATGCCACAAGTGGTTTGATCGAGCAGTTTGAGGGCTTTTTTGATTTAGAAGATGTGAATTTGGCCGACTACGAACCGCGTACCAAATCGATGCAAGGTTTGCTGGGAATAGAGGCTACTAGTCGGAAGCAGATTCTCAAGCAGCCAGATGTACTGATGCTAATGTACTTGCTGCGCGATCGCTTTGAGTATAAAACCTTAAAAGCCAACTGGGACTATTACACTCCCCGTACCGATCACACCTATGGTTCTTCTCTCGGTCCTGCAATTCACGCCATTCTCGCTTGCGATCTCAACCAGCCAGAAGAAGCCTACACCCACTTTATGCGAGCGGCAATGGTAGATTTAGCAGATGTACGCCGTAATGCCCACGAGGGTATTCACGCCGCCAGCGCTGGGGGAGTATGGCAAGCAGTTATCTTTGGGTTTGCTGGCGTGCGGATGACGGCCTTTGGTCCCATAGCCTGTCCCAATCTTCCTCCCCATTGGCGACGCTTAAAGTTTCGCCTGCAATGGCGCCATCAATGGCACGAATTTGATTTGACTGCCTAAAACAACATCAAAGGAGAATGCGGTGACGCCTGCTAACTAGCTTTGTGTTACCGCATCCTTATGTTATCGGTCAAAACCAACCTTCCTGTTCTAAGGTTTCAACCAGCTGCAATCCCCGAGGATCGCCTACTCCCAAAATGGCAGTTTTTGCATCTTCCCGGACTCCTAAATCTTCGTCCTCGGCGAAGGCTTGAATCAAAGCATCAATGGCAGTAGCGTAGACGACGTTAGAAGGTAGTTCGCGGCATAGTTGTCCGATGGCCCAAGCGCTGTTGCTGCGTACTGCGGCGATGGGGTCTTGCACTAAAGCTTCTATCAAGGGTGGAATGGCCCCAACAACTGCTTCGTAACCCACTTGTGCCATTTGTGCTAGGGAACTAGCAGCCCACAAACGCACGGCGGGGATATCGGTTCTGAGGGCATCTGCTAGGGGTGCCAAACAGCGGCGATCGCGACAGTTACCCAAAGCCCAAACCACACCCTTGCGTACGTATCCGTTCCAGTCTTGTTGCAACCGGGCAATTAATGGTTCTACTGCGTCGGGGCTGGGGTTGCGTCCGAGACCGTAGGCTGCACTGACCCGCACTAAAGGACAGGTATCTGTGAGCAAGCGAATCAAATGGGGAATAGCACGGGTATCTTCTATATCGCAGAAAGCGCGTGCTGCTAGCATTCTCTGCTGGGGTTGGGGATGTTCTAACAGCAGTAACATTTCCTCTGGATCGGGTTTTGGCACTTCTGACTCTGCAGTCGGCAGTTCCATGCGATCTAGAGGACTTTCTAACTCTGCTTCTGCTTCTAGTAGGCTAAGGTCGTCTTCATCGTACATACATCATAAAGTACCATTACCTGCTACCACTTGCCAGACAATTTCAGTTTGGAATTTCTGTTAAATTTTTATCCTCCATTGCTTGCAGGCGCTTGAAAACAACTAGGTTTGTGGATACAGGGGTTTCAACATCCAAAAGGATTGGGTACGGTAACCCAGCTGATGGTAAAGATGCAAGGCTGCTTGGTTGGATGAGAAAACTTGCAACCCTATTTGGCGATCGCCTCTTTTCAAAGCCCATTGTTCCGCGCGCTGCATCAAAGCCCTGCCAATACCTTTGCGTCGATGTTCCGGTACCACGTAGAGTAAAAAAATATGAGCGTGGCGATCGCCGCTGACTTGGTCAATTGCATTTCCCATCCACAAGCAAGCGACCGCAGCACTGACACTGCGGCGATCTAAATCACTAATTTCTTCCCTTTTTTCCTCCACCCACCATAAAGGAGTTTGAGCAGAGAAATATTGTTCCACCGTACGTTCCAGATGAGAAAAGTCCTGGTGTGGAAACGCATCTTGGTAACTTCGGCGCAGAAAATTTACCAGCATTGCCCGTTCGCTACTAAAGCCGCGCCTGATGCTGTATCCGGGTATGAGTTCCTCTGCAGTCGTATTTGCACTCACCGATATTGTCGCTGAAGGTATAATACGGAAAGATTTTGGTTTGCTTGTGTTTTTATGTTGGCATCTTCTATTGGTGCGGGCGCTGCCATATCTGCAGGTAAAAAGATGCGGGCGCTTACTGCTACCAAAGCCAATAAAAATATCAGTACCACCAGTAGTGGGGCAATGTATTGACGAAATATAGCCATGTTTGGTGCTAGGAAAGCTTTTTAACAAATAGCACAATAAAATTTGACTGGATTCTATTTTAGCGAAAAGAACGAACTGCTAAGGCATGCACGGCAATTTTGTTGCCAAGCTTGTGTTTGCCTGGCAACCTTCTGCGTATTTCTCACTAACTGTGGCGATCGCTGTTCCTCAAAAGCCGAACAAATTTTAATATTGTGTTGCAGCTGGCTTTACATCATGCCAGTATTTTTATATACAATGACTGCAGAACAAACCCAGCCGCTATCGAAATTAATAATTTTTATCAAAAAGATTCTGCTAAAAATTTTAACCAATAATAATGTAGACTTGTAACTTCTAGGAGATGACAGTGAATTCCTTTAACGAGGCTCAACAAGAGCAGCTCAAGGAAATAGGAGCATACTTGCGACAAGTACGACTGGAGAAGTCCCTGCGCCTCGAACAAATCACCGTAAAAACACTGATTAGGCAGGTTTTCTTAGAAGCTTTGGAAGAAGGGCGATACGAGGATTTACCAGAGCCTGTGTTTGTGCAAGGCTTCATCCGGCGCTACGCAGATGCTCTAGGATTAGATGGTACTGCTTTAGCCAAAAAATTTGCCATTAATTTTTTCCTTCTCGACTCTGAGAACGAAAACCACAAACCAAAGCAGCAATCAAACATCCATATTCCTCTTGCTGTTCCCTACGCGCTTTTGTTAGTAGTTGCTTCCTTGACGCTATTTTTTAAACTCAGTCCGCAAAACTCCGCCAACTCAGCGGCTAAAAGCAAAAGTCAATCCACTGCTCCTGCACAAAAAACATTACAAACCTCCTCTTCCCAGACGCAAGTGTTTCCCGTCCAGGTCACCGTCGAACTTCAAGACCACTCTTGGTTGCGAGTCAAGGTAGATGGAAAAACAGCGTTTGAAGGAACCTTAAACAAAGGAGACAAAAAAACCTGGACAGCAAAAAAACAGCTAACCATACTTTCTGGAAATGCTGGAGCTGTCCTAGTTTCTACGAATAACAAGGAACAAAAACCGCTAGGAGTTGCGGGTCGGGTCAAGCAAGTAACATTTACTCCCGAGTCCGTCAGCAGTCAATAATCTTATTTTTGAAATCTTCTATTCGATTTTAGGTTTTTGCAAGTGCCATGAAGTTGATTGCTCGTAGGCGTATGCAACTTGAAATAGCTGGTCTTCTCGCAGCGCCTTTCCAATTAGCTGCAAACCAATTGGTAAACCATTATCATCAAAGCCACACGGAACGCTGATACCAGGTAAACCAGCAAGATTCACGGGAATAGTCATTAAGTCAACTAAATACATGCTTAAGGGGTCAGAAGTTTTTTCTCCAGCTTTAAATGCTGTAGTAGGAGCTGTAGGACAAGCAAGAACGTCTACTTGTTCGAAAGCTTTTTCGAAATCTTCCTTAATCAAAGTGCGTACTTTTTGTGCTTTGAGATAATAAGCATCGTAGTAACCAGCAGATAAAGCGTAGGTTCCAAGCATAATTCGGCGTTTGACTTCTGCACCAAAACCAGTAGCGCGAGTACGGGTGTACATTTCGATCAAGTTATCCGCATCCGCAGCACGATAACCGTACTTGACACCATCATAGCGAGCAAGATTTGCCGAAGCTTCAGAAGGAGCTATGATGTAGTAGCTGGGTAAACCGTAGCGAAAGCGAGGACAGGAAACGACATGAATTTCTGCGCCCAAAGTTTGCAGCTGTTCTAGTGCTTTTGCGATCGCCTGTTCCACTTGCGAGTCTAAACCTTCGCCAAAAGTTTCTTTAATCACACCAATTTTTAGTTGTCCGCGCGGTTCGAGATCTGGTTTGAGAGCAGCTGTATAGTCGGGAATGGCAACTTTTAAACTAGTGGAGTCTTTGGGGTCGTATCCTGCGATCGCGCCAAGCAGAATCGCTGCATCTTCCACCGTACGCCCGAAAGACCCTATTTGATCCAAAGAAGAAGCAAACGCTACCAAACCATAACGAGAAACCAAGCCATAAGTTGGCTTTATTCCTACCACGCCGCAAAAAGATGCTGGTTGGCGAATCGAACCACCAGTATCGGAACCCAGGGAGACCACGCATTCTTCTGCTGCTACTGCTGCTGCTGAACCACCAGAAGAACCACCCGCAACCCTCGACAAATCCCAAGGATTTCTTGTCATACCAAAGGCGGAGGTTTCTGTAGAACCGCCCATGGCAAATTCATCTAAGTTAGTTTTACCAACAATTACTGCACCAGCTGCCAGTAGTTTTTCCGTTACCGTTGATTCATAAGGCGGTATAAAGTTTTCTAACATGCGAGATGCACAAGTGGTGCGAATTCCTTTGGTACATATATTGTCTTTGACACCGATGGGAATACCCGCTAAAAGCCCTATTTCTTCTTTGGCTGCGATTTTAGCATCCACAGCACGCGCCTGCTCTAACGCCCTGTCAGCAGTCACAGACAAAAAACTGTGCAGTTTTGGCTCTAGCGCTTGAATGCGGTCTAAAGCTTCTTGAGTAATTTCTACAGCAGAACGCTCTTTGCTGACTAACTGTTTGTGCAACTCGCGGATGGATGCCATGATTGCTTCCTTTATAACTCAAGTCCTTGATTTTAATACAGTTTGATAGATTCTACTCAATTCCTTTTCTTTTGTAGCGTACAAACAGTCTTAAGTAAGAACGGCTTGCACTAGAGTGAACTACCCAAACCCGCTACGGCCAGATTTGGGCTTGTTGTGTATTCAAAGGGGAGTGCTAAAGATGAAACTTTCGCCCCATCCTCACCCTGCAGGAGTACAAGTGGGGACTTGCACAGAACTACTGTTAATATGTATTACACAATCAGCAAGTCAATAAACCGACAAAGCTTTTTTGGCAAGAGTTAACCCATGGTCAAAATCAGTACAAAGAAATCTCTGGGTAAACAAAAGGTATATGATATCGGAGTGGTACGCGACCACAATTTCATCATCAAAAATGGTTTGGTAGCTTCTAATTGCTTTAACAAATCACATTCTACAGCTTATGCTTATGTTACATACCAAACTGCCTATTTAAAAGCTAATTATCCTTTAGAGTATATGGCGGCGCTGTTAACAGCTAACAGCGATGATACGGAAAAAGTACAGAAGTATATTGCTACCTGTACAAATATGGGAATTCAAATAGATCCGCCGGATATTAACCGTTCTGGTATTGATTTTACTCCCTTAGATGGCAAGATTTTGTTTGGATTGTCAGCTGTACGAAATGTCGGACAAAATGCGATCGCCTCAATTTTAGAAGCAAGGCAAACTAAAGGTGAGTTCAAATCCTTGGCAGATTTTTGCGATCGCGTTGATTTGAGTGCTGTTAACCGCCGTACCCTCCAATCGTTAATTTACTGCGGCGCTTTCGATAAACTCGAGCCCAACCGCAACCAGTTAATCCATGATTTGGATTTAGTATACGATTGGGCCCAATCCCGCGCCAGAGATAAAGCTGCTGGTCAAGGTAACCTTTTTGACTTGCTCGGTACGAGCGGATTTTCTCAGAAAAATTATATCTCCCAAAATAGTTTTGATACCGCTCCCAAAGCCAAAGCCGTACCTGACTTTCCTCCCCAAGAAAAATTACGGATGGAAAAAGAATTGTTAGGTTTTTATGTCTCCGACCATCCACTCAAATCTCTACGCACATCTGCCAAAATTTTGTCTCCTATCAACCTCGCACAACCAGGGGAACAACAGGAAGATACTGTTGTATGTGCAGTTGTAATCCTTAATAATGTCAAAAAAGTGATCACCAAAAAAGGCGATCCTATGGCAATTCTTCAAATAGAAGATTTAACTGCACAATCAGAAGCTGTTGTTTTTCCGAAAAATTATGAACGCGTGAATTCACTTTTACAAGTTGATACGAGATTAATAATTTGGGGTAAAGTAGACCGCCGAGAAGAACAAACTAAATTTATTCTCGAAGATGCAGAACCAGTAGAAAAAGTGCAATTGGTAATGATAGAGCTAAATCCCCAACAAGCAGCTGCTATTGAAGAACAACACCGTTTGCGCACAATCTTACAAGAACAATCTGGTGATAGGGAAAAAGCAAAGGTACCCGTGATTGGAGTAGTGCAAGCTGGAAATTACCGACGCCTGGTTCGTTTCGGACGACAATTCTGGGTGCAAAATTCTACCAGCGCCGTTCAAGCTCTGCAAAATGCCCAATTCACAGCCACTGTACAACCACTTGTTAGCAGTTAGATACTAGTAAAAAATGACACATAACATAAAAAGCGCAAACTCTATTTGCATAGATTTTTAGCATTTTTTCTGTTTTTATGCCTCAGTAAAATTTCTCAGGATGTTCCTAGATAGTTGGTTTTTTTGGTTACTTATGCGGTGGGAGTCTTCATGGAGAAAATGATATTTTTTTGTCATGAGGATAAATGCAGTAACCAAGGTAAGGAACAAATACTTAATGTTTGCAGATGGACTAGGTCAATTTGTGACATACTGCAAAAAAATTCAGCCTCAAACTCAACAAGACATTAAACGGTTTTTTGAGGGGGTTGTTGGCTTTCCTTATGACAAGGAATTGTTATTGCAAGCATATTTATTTTTGAATATCCAAGACCTATTTCCAACCTGCGCTGAATTGCTTTTATTTGAAAAATCTCCCATTGCTGATTATACAGATTTGGGAAAGTGTGATTTCGTCTACCTCACATATCAAAATAAGTTATTTTTAATCGAAACGAAATTTATTGATACTAAAGCCACGGGAGCAACGGAAAGAAAGAGAAGAAACAAACATAGAAATAAAGTCTTCGAACAAGTCACTACTTTAAAAAGTCGTTTTAGTCAATACTGGAATATCAAGTTAGAAGATTTGGAGTGTGGTGTTTTTACCACAGACCCAGAAATTGATTGGCGAGGAAATGATGTTAATGTCGTCACACGATGGGTATCTATTGAAAAGCTAGAACAATGGCGGCAAAATTATCAAAAAATCAATGAAATCAGCGAGTAGATAAATGCTCGCAAACGAGTGTTAGTAGTAGGCGATTTATCGCCAACAACGGGTAACTGAAAGCTAAAGCTTTGACTGCAAACGAGTGTTAGTAGTAGGCGATTTATCGCCAACAACGGGTAACTGAAAGCTAAAGCTTTGACTGCAAACGAGTGTTAGTAGTAGGCGATTTATCGCCAACAACGGGTAACTGAAAGCTAAAGCTTTGACTGCAAACGAGTGTTAGTAGTAGGCGATTTATCGCCAACAACGGGTAACTGAAAGCTAAAGCCTTGACTGCAAACGAGTGTTATTTATTGCGTGTGATAAGAAAGTAATTATATTGTGTTACTAATCAATAAAAACGCTGTTTGAAATAAGCCTACAACGAAACCTAAAATACCACCTAATGTCACGATAGCTTGCAATTCATTTTTAACAATTCCTTCAATAGCTGCTTCTAACTCAGCGGGTGAAGTAGATTTAACTCTATCAATAATTACCTGGTCAATGGACAAAATCGGGATGACGTGAGTTACTATAGCTTCTAAATCTTTTTCTAGATAACGCTCTAGAATCAAAGCCAGTTCTTGGCTAACTACTTCTAAAGAAGCGCTGACAACAGAGGAATTGCTAAGACGGTTAACTAGCAAGACAGCTATATTATGCCAGTCGACAGAATCTGTTAATCCTTGTAGAAATTCGCTACCGTTAGTTTGTAGGTATTGGCGGACAATTTCGCGCGTTGTCTTTCGCAATTGGCGGACGGTACCTATGGGTAAATTTTGTAAACTCAGATTTTGCAATACTTCCTTGAGGCGATCGCGCACTTGCAAATCTTGAATCCATTCTTGCAAGCGTTCGTTGGTTGCTTCTTTTTCGTCCAAACAATAGGTTCGCAACCGAGTCAGGGCGTTGCGCAAGCCAAATAAATTTGCTACTACCCAGTAGGTACCGCTGGTTTTTTCGCGAAAGTTTTCATCGATAGTTTGAATGGTGCGATCGCTGAGAAAATCAATGATAGCTTGTCTGAGGGTGTTTGGTGGTAACACAACTTGCAACAGCCAATCAGCAAGGCGAGAAGCTTGTTCTTCACTAAGTTGAAATTCCAACAAAATCTGGTCAAAAATTTGATTGATTTGAGCTTCTAAAAAATCTTCCCGTCGTGCTAGTACTTTCAGCAAACGCGGTAAGGACTCCCCTAGCAAGTCCCGCAAAATTCCCGCTACAATTTTAGCTGTTTTCTGCTGTTTATCTGCTTTGATATTATCAATTGCCATTCTCAGCAACCAGAGAATTGCTGATTGCACGCGTTGTGTTTCTAGAAGTCGCCGCGCCAGATTTTGCAGTTCTTCTGGAGTTAGCAGCGATCCCATAATGGTATCGGAGATATTTTTGGCTAAGCGTTCCTGGTTGCGAGGAATCAGTCCGGGTGTGAACGGAACTCTTCGTCCGCCGATGTAGATTGCTTTGTAAGGGCGAAACAACATTTTGATGGCTATATCGTTGGTGAAATAGCCGATGATTCCACCCAAAACAGGAGGGGATAAATATAACCAAAGATGAGACCAATCCACGGAATTTTGGATTTTGGAGTTGAATATTGGATTTTCAGGTTAGGGATTGGGAACAATCGAGTTTTTAGTTGACTTAGTAGTAACTACTAATTATTTCCCAATTTGTATTCGTATATTTAAAATTTGCTGACTACCAGCACTCCCATCATACCGTTCGCAATGGGGTAGTGTGTGGCAGTTGCAAAACCGACTTGAAGAGCTATTTCTACTTGCTGTTTACCTGTGGGGAAGCGGTCTAAGCTTGGACTGATATAAGCGTATTCTTCCTTGAAACCCATCTGAGAGGCAATGGGAACAACAAGACAATCCAAATACCACTGCTGAAAAGTCCTTAGCATCGAATCAGCAGGACGGTGGAAATCTAAAATTGCGGCCTTGGCACCTTTTTTGAGAACGCGGTGCAATTCTTTTAAGCATTGGGGAATATCTTTGACATTTCGCAAGCCATAACCCATTGTTGCAGCGTCAAATTGGTTATCCTCAAAAGGTAGATTTAATACGTCGGCTTGTAAGAAAGCGATCGCGCAATAGGGGTAGTGAGTTTGAGAACGTTTTTTGGCAATTTCCAACTGTGCGGGGGAAAAATCCACTCCGTAAACTTTTCCGCTGGTCTTGACGCGTCGTGCTAATCGAAAAGCGAGATCGCCACTACCGCAACATAAATCCACACAAGTGTCTCCTGGTTTAGCTTGGCTCCATTTGACCGTCATTTCTTTCCAAATTCGGTGTTGTCCCAAGCTCAAGCAATCGTTCAACTGGTCGTAAACAGGGGCGATACGGTCGAAGATATTGCGAATTTCATCAGCCATCGGTCAATAGTCAAATAGTTAGTAAAGAAGAAGAAGCCGATTCTTTCAGGCTTGATACAGTCAACTACTATAGACTATTGACGACAGAGAGTGGTTTAGGAAGTGTGAACTGGTTGTTGGTAACGAATTGCACTCAGCACCAGCGCTACTAATTGTGCGGATAGATGAATAAGTTTGAGTTCATCTTCTCGCAAAGCGCGGGGTTTTTGCCATTGTAGGGACAATACGGCTAAAACTTTACCTGCAGAAGTAATGGGGATGATCAAATGCGCCTCTACACCGGTGTCTGAGTAGTGGCTAATGCCAGCTAGTTTATCGTCTTGGGGTACGTTGACCGAGACTTGCATTTCTTTGGTGGCGATCGCTTCGCTGGTTAGCGGGTCGCGAGCTAGCCAATTTTCCAGAGAATCTGTATGGCTGTAGCAACCTTGAATTTCGATGAGGCGATTGTTGTCGACAAGCTGCAAAATCGCTCCATCAACAGCAAAACTTTCACCAAAAGCCCTAGCAATGGAGTTGAGAGTAACTTCTAAATTAGAAGTATCTTGAGCAACTTCTACTAAAACAGATAGTAAAGCCATTTGGGCATTAGCGCGGCGCAATTCTTCTGTGCGCTGTTTGAGCAGGTCGTAGGTTTCTGCTGCTCTTTGAACTACTGCTTTGAGTTCTCCCGGATCCCAAGGTTTGGTGATATACTTGTAGACCTGTCCGGCATTTATTGCTTCTACCAAGTCTTCTATATCGGTAAAACCTGTAAGAATAATTCTGACTGTGTTTGGAAACTGGGGTACTGTTTTGCTGAGAAACTCAGTTCCCTTCATTTCCGGCATTCTTTGATCGGAGATAATTACAGCCACTTCTCCTTCTGAGGCTAATATTTGTAAGGCATTTATACCGCTATCTGCTTTGAGGACGTTAAAATCTCGTCGGAAGGTACGGTACAGCAGATCTAAGTTATCTGGTTCGTCATCAACCACTAATATTTTTTGTTTTTTAGGTTTATCCAAGGTCATTAATTGGCGACGCACTTTATCGAATTCGGAAACGGGATTATCCATAAGATAATTTTGGCAAGCATTCACAATTGCGTTACATTCTATACAATGCCTGTGATATGTGTCCATTCGGACAAAGGAGTTTTCTACGAAAAATTACTTATGTAAAGTAATAAAATGTTCTTTTTTATTCATAACTCAGAATTGAATTTCCCGCTACAGATAGCAACTGCTTCTCGGAAGAGACTCAAAGACCTAAAATAGATTTTTGGTATCAGCGTGTTGTTAAATTTTGCCGACTGCTCATGACTGACTTAGGACCCCACGGTGAGAATTCCAAAGACGATCCAGCCCCCCAGTTGCTGCAAAAACTGCGACAAAAGCAAGGTAACTGGGTAGAATGGGGCCAAGCTTGTGCCTACTTGCAAAAAGCTGGTTACAATCCGCAGGCAATTTTTGAAGCTACAGGTTTTGAGCCGTCACTACAAAATCAAATTATTGTTAGCGCACAGGTTTACAGTTCTCTAGAAAAGGAAGGAGCATCACCAGAAGTACTCTCTTATTATTCCCAGCGGGGAAGTGATGTGTTGTACGAATTGCGCTTGCTCACTCAAGCAGAACGAGCTGCAGCTGCAACACTAACCTGGGAACACAAACTGGATGCCATCGAAGCGCGAGAAATAGCAAAAGCAATAAAGGAATTTTCTCGTTTGCGCGAGCTACCACAGGGATTTTCCCAACATGCGGGCGATGCAGTGGCCTATCAGTATTGGAAACTCGCCCGTCAGCATTCGGATTTGCAAGTGCGATCGCGTTTGATCGGCAAAGGTTTAAAATTCGCCCACACGCAAACAGCCAGGCAACAAATAGAACATTTATTAACAGATTTTACTGTTGTCCCCAAAAAACAAGCTCCAACTTTACCCTTGTACAGACCGGAATCTGCCGAAGAAATGCCCCGCGTGATTCCAGTAGTAGGGGAGTTGCCACTAACACCCCAAGATTTGCAAGCAGTTCCCCTAGTAGAAGAAACCGGGCCGTTTCGAATGGTGAAATTTGCTGGAGAACAAGCGTGGGTTCCCTTGCCAGGTTGGCAGTTAGTATTGAGTGCAGAAGATCCGGTAGCAATTTTGTGCAGTAGCGATCGCTTGCCAAATCAAACCCAAAACACCGCAGAACCAGTCATGGTAGTGATCGACCGCGCTCAAAGAAAATGGGACTCCATCAGCTATTTTGTAGTAGATAACTGTGGAGAACTAGATTTTCAGTGGTTCGAAACGGAACCAGAACAACCACTACTAGGACGAATTATTGTCGTAGTACGAGCCAAGAAAATTCTAGATGAGGAAATGACCAAGGATGCTTGGCAAATTGAGGAGTAAGTATTGGCAGTTACTTCCCCCGGAAGATGAAAAATATACATGCTTAAATCTAGGTTGGTGAGGTCTTGGTTACTGCTAACCACACTGCTTGTCAGGACAAACAGCCAAATTTTACAAAAATATGCCAGAATTTACCGGAGAACTACCCGTCCGCGAACCAGCATGGAATCTTATTCCTTCCGTTGAAAATATCCAGCGCCATCCGCGGGGAGTAGACTTTCAATGCGGTGTTTGTTACCTTTACTTGCGGATTCTAGCTCCCAACCTAGTACGAGTGCGCTTTTCGCCCACAGGAGAGTTTAGACCCAGACGCTCTTGGGCTGTTACCGTTGCAGATGAAGAATGGCCGCCTGCAGTCGCTTTTGAGGTGCAACAAACGGAAAAAGAAGTAATTATTGAAACCGAAAAAATCAGGATCCAGGTAGAACGCCATCCCTGCCGTTGTCGAGTCAAGTTTTTCGACCGAGAAAATCGCCCTTTTGCCCATGATACAGGTTTGGGAATCGGTTGGCGACAATTAGGAGCGGGTAAGTCCCAAGTTGCGTGTTGGAAGCGCATGGAAGCTGAGGAAAAGTTCTACGGCTTTGGCGAACGTCCGGGATTGCTCGAGCAAAAAGGCAAACGCCTGACTAATTGGACGACGGATAGCCTGGATTACACAATGCTAACAGATGCAATGTACTTGGCTGTTCCGTTTTTCATGGCCCTGCGCCCGCAGGTAGGCTATGGTTTATTTTTTAACACGACATTTTGGAGTCGCTTTGATGTTGGTGCTGAACAACCAGATGTTTTGCGGATGGAAACTTTTGCTGGCGAATTGGACTACTACCTGATCTACGGTCCCGAACCAGCTGAGATCCTCCGCACTTACACGCAATTAACAGGACGAATCACGCTACCACCGCGATGGGCGCTGGGTTACCATCAATGTCGCTGGAGTTACGACTCAGAAACAGAGGTACGGCAATTAGTGTATCAGTTACGCCACCGCCGCATTCCCTGTGATGTTATCCACCTAGATATTGACTACATGTTTGGCTTCCGGGTATTTACCTGGAATCCCAAGCGATTTCCAGATCCGAAAAAATTGCTCGACGATCTGGGACGGGAAGGATTTAAAGTCGTTACTATTGTCGACCCGGGGGTAAAATTTGAACCGCAAGCAGATTACCCTGTTTACGACGAAGGAATAGAAAAGGATTATTTTCTTCGTACAGCAGACGGTAAGATTTTTCACGGTTATGTCTGGCCAGGACGCGCTGTGTTCCCTGATTTTCTTCGTCCGGAGGTGCGCCAGTGGTGGGGAGAATTACACCGCAACCTGACCGCAATGGGCGTTGCTGGTATCTGGAATGATATGAACGAACCAGCAATGAACGATCGCCCCTTTGGAGACGAAGGAGGAAAAAAAATTTTCTTACCCATGGATGCACCTGCAGGTCCTGCTGACGAGCGCACAACCTACGCCGAAATACACAATTTGTACGGAATGATGATGGCTCGTGCTTGTTATGAGGGATTAGAAAAACTGCGGAAGCGATCGCGTTCTTTTGTCCTGACACGCTCGGGGTACGCTGGTGTACAAAAATGGTCGGCGGTATGGACGGGAGACAATCACTCTCTATGGGAATATCTGGAAATGTCTTTGCCCATGCTTTGCAATCTGGGCTTATCTGGCGTAGCCTTTGTCGGAGCCGATATCGGCGGATTCGCGGGCGATGCAACTCCAGAATTGTTTGCCCGTTGGATGCAGGTAGGAATGTTGTATCCTTTAATGCGTGCCCATTCGATGATTAATACCAAGCGTCACGAACCTTGGGAATTTGGACCTCGAGTCGAAGCCATCTGCCGTCAATACATTGAATGGCGCTACCGCCTCCTACCTTACATTTACACCCTGTTTTGGGAAGCAGCAACCACGGGAGCACCCATTCTTCGACCTTTATTTTATCACTACCCCCGCGATCGCAAAACCTATGAAATCTACGATCAGGTACTTTTAGGCCCGTGGTTAATGGCAGCGCCCGTTTACCGACCGGGAACAGATAAGCGTATGGTCTATCTTCCAGAAGGAACCTGGTACGATTGGTGGACTGGAGAATGCTACCCGGGTTCGACCTATATCCTTGCAGATGCACCTTTAGAAAAAATGCCGATGTATCTTCGCGCCGGAGGAATTGTTCCTTTGGCACCGGTGATGCAATACACAGGCGAGTTACCCGTAAAGGAACTGAGACTGCGAGTTGCTCCCGGTACAGGTGAGTGGACGCTATACGAAGATGACGGAGACACCTTGGAATATCGCCAAGGAATGTGGGCAACCACAACTTACGGAGTATATTTGCAACACAGACAGGTCGTTGTAGAAATTCAAGCGCGACAAGGACAGTGGACTCCCCATCCCCGCACCGTTACAGTTGAGGTGATGGGCTTAGGAGAGCAAGAATTCACAGATGACGGCGCTTTCCGTCGTTTAGTCTTTAGCTAACGCTTCCTGTTAATAGTAGTAGTAGCCTCTTGGATTGTCACGGGAGGCAATTTTTCTACTGTGTGCAGCTGTTGCGATCGCCCTGCTATTAAATTTTGACTCAACCAGATCAAGCTTCCACTATATATGGCAATTACCCCAATTAAAATACCAGTTAATAATTTCACTTGAGAGCGAAGAATTTTTATCTCTCTAGTCTTGTATTCCAATTCTGCCACAGTATTACCAGGCGGAAGTTGATTTTCCGTCACTACCTGTGCTGATGCAATTACCGCTTTTTTAAAACTAACTTGCTCGTACAACCACCGAGTAATTAATAAAGGACAATTTTTTTTTAAACCAGCGCCACGCGAAAACTCTAAACGCTGGTTTCGACATGATGGCAATCCATCTCAGGACTTTTTTCAAACTACGAGAGCGAAATCTTCCATCAATTAAATTTAGAGAACCCACATCGTATAGACGGTCTAGAATAAACTTGACTGTAACTTCTTCTCGCTGCGCCAAATTTTCGAGCAATAGAAGAACCTCATACATCAGTTCTTCTTCTTTACTATCTGTCAAAACTTTTGTGAAATTATCTGATATTTTTACTGGAGTAGCCATAGATATTACTTTGGCAGGAATTGACAATTTTTGGCAAAAATTTTTTCGGTCTGGAAATCATGGTAGATGTGTCAAAGTTTTTGTCCCAAAAAACATATATGCAAAGCCAAACGATAGTTTGATGTTCTCGTTGCTGCTAACAAAAGCCTATTATACATTCTAAAAGTGCTTGTTTGAAAATTTATTCACCCCTAGAGAGATTTAAACAAATTAATTACCACGGGAGACGACTACCGTCCCAGGAAAAAAACTGTCCGCTGTCGTGGGGTTGTAGCTTTTCTATCACCGCTAGCAGTTGAGTCACCGTTCGTTCTACGGAAAACAGCTTTTCCTTTGGTACATTTTTTTGAAAGGGTCGGGAAAGACGAGTATCTGTGGTACCGGGATGCAATGTCACGACTATTGTATTAGGACTGCTTCTGCCGTATTCTATGGCTACATTGCGCATAAACATGTTCAGTGCAGCTTTGGAAGCGCGGTAGCCATACCACCCACCCAGTTGGTTATCACCAATACTGCCAAGCTTAGCACAGATGCTAGCAAAAATACTTTTGTCAGGATGTCGAAACAATGGCAATAGGTGTTTGGCCAGCAGTACAGCACCGATGCTATTAACTTGAAAATAGCGCAGCAAATGTTCAGGATTTACTTGTTTGAGACTTTTTTCTGGTTGTAAGCTTCCTTCGTGTAAAATTCCCACGCAGTTAATTACTAAATGCAATTTATCTATCTGGGCGGACAGCTGTTCTACACAAGTGGAAATTTGTTTTTCTTCAGTCACATCCATCGCCAGACAAATTAATTTCTGCGGATACTCATCGGCAAGTTTAATTAACTCAGAAGCTGACTGGGGATGGCGATAGGTTGCATAGATACGAGCGGTATTTTCCCAAGGCAACAATTTTTTGACAAAACCCAAGCCAATTCCTTGGCTGGCGCCTACAATTAAGACATTATTTACCTGTTTGAGAACGGACATGAAGCTTTTGCCGGTAAAAAATTTAGAAGTGAAGGCACGAAATACTCTATCAAAAACGAGAATAGCTATTCTTTTTCTATCATAGTATAAATAGAGCGATCGCTCTTCGCGCGGTCATAAATAACCGGGATTTCAAAACCAGATTTCAACCATTCCCCACCGAAATATAAAATCTAGGTATTGAGAACACTTTCAAAACTTTACTTGCCACTTTTTACCACATTATCCGTCAGTGCCACCTATAATCTCCATTCTACACAGGTGTGAGAACTTAATCTGAAATTAGAAGCTAAATCACCAAAAGTTTGCTTTTTTGGGCAATGTATTTCTCAGCAATTGAAAATGATTATTACTTTGGAAATTATATTATTAACGCTGATACTTGGCTCAGTGCTATTTTACATTGCCTGTGCCATTTGTACTTATCAGTTTTTTACATCTACCCACAAGCAAATTGCCAACAACCAAGATGTACCGGTATCGCTGATGATATCGGTGAGCGGATTAAATGAGGGAGCATGGGAAAATTGGTCTTCGCTGTGTCAGCAAAACTATCCAAATTATGAAGTACTGTTTGGAGTCACAGACCCTCAAGACTCAGCCGTTCCTTTGCTCAAAAAGCTAACTGCTACTTTCCCCGACCGAGTTAGATTGTTTGTTGGTTTAGAACCACGAGGAGTTAACTATAAAGATAGCAACCTCAGCTATTTATTGGAAGAGTCTCAACACGAATTCATCATCTTTGCTGATGGTGATATTCGAGTCAATCCCGATTACATCCGTACGGTTATAACTCCTTTGGTAGATGGAAAAGCAGATGTTGTCACCAGTGTTTATATCGGATACGATCCCCAACATCTGAGTGCTGCGGTTGCTTCCCTGGGTCGCTGTGTTGATTTTATTCCTAGTTTGTTAATAGCTCGCCAGCTCGATCGCGGTCTGCGCTTAACTGTAGGAGTAACCATAGCTACTCGCAAATCTACCTTAGCTAATTTTGGCGGTTTGCATCTCAACCGCATTGGTTCAGACTACAATCTTGGCAAAAGAGCAGCCGAGGCAGGTTATAAGGTAGAATTATCACCTTATGTTCTAGAGTGGGATACCGGTCGAGAAAGCTTGAAGCAAGTGTTTGTCCGAGAGTTGCGCTGGGCACGCACTATCCGTTACAATCGCGGCGCGCAGTATTATACAATGGTGTTCTGCTACGGCAGCGTCTATTGTATTCCGCTGTTGTTCATCTCGGGGTTCGCTGATTGGGCAGTAATTGCATGCTTGACAACAATTATTATTCGTTACATGCAAATACTGGTAAGTATTCTCAGCATGAACTGTCCCAAACTGTTACGTTGGCTTTGGATCGTCCCACTACGAGATCTGCTCAGCTTTATTATTTGGATAATGGGTGGATTTGGACAGCTTGTTTATTGGCAAGGAAGGTATTTGCGGATAGAAGGTGATGGCGTTATTTCTTTGTGGAAGCAATAAGCCAATTCATCCTCACAGCTTCCTATTTACCTAAAGTGTGATTGTAAATTTCGAGCAAGTAATGAGGTTGAAAGAGGGTAATGACATAACCTGTAAAAATTAAAATTACTGCCGTAATAACAATGGGAATTGCTAGGGGAAAGTAAATTACGTGACTTGGTTTATCCGCAAACATTGCACTTATCCTTTCCCAAAAAATCCTTAATTTTCCTTGCCAATTAGCCAGAGATTCACAATCTTGCTGTTGGGATTTTCCTAATAAGCGATTTTGCCAGTAATAATCGTGACCAATTAATAAAAAACGCCAAAAAAAGTGAGATAGTCCTGAGGGTGGAGCGTGGGTTGCTCTAGCTTGTGGTTGTCTCCAAATTGTATAGCCCAAGGAACGTAATTTGTGAGCATGAATTACACAATTACCTCGGTAGAGAACTAGTTCCGTGGGAATGGGGTATTGTAGGAGAAATTGGCGGCGAAAAGCAACGTTATTGAGAAAGTATTGGGAAGTTGGTTTCAGGATTTTGTGCTTGGAATATTGGGGGAAGATATAAGTTAAAGCCATAGCTGTACCGTAGATTCCCCGAGCTAAGGTTGTTGTTTCTCCGGCCACAATTTGGATTTCATCGTTTTGTGTAAAAGGAAGGAGGAGATTTCTGAGCCAATTGCTTTCGTAGATGCAGTCACAGTCGCAGTAGACTACTATTTCCCCTGTGACTGTATTTGCTCCTAGCATTTTTGCTTGATAATATCCAATTTGGGATGGGGCTTGATAAACTTTAATCCAGGGATATTTTTGACATAATAGTTTTAGCTTCTGAGGTGGAACATCCCCGCTATCTATCAACAAAACTTCATTAGCTTGAATAGGCGAGAGGTCTTGATTTTCTAAGGAATTGAGAGAATGAGATAGCTTGTTGATATCAGCATTAGCCAAGTTCTCCGTTTCCAAGACGATCGAAAAACTGGGTAATTGGTTTTGAGGTGAAAATATGTCGGCGTGTTCCATTCCTATTGGAGAAAATATTGAATGAAAAAGTTGGCAGAAATTGAGAATTTTTCTGGAGAGAGAAACCGGAAATTCAGTTTTTCTCTTTGTCAAACCCTATCTAGGTGTGAACGGCATTACGTATTTTTTGGGAATAGAAGGAAGCCGATTCTTCGTTTTTGGCACATTCTTGGGCAAATTTAATCAGGTGATGGCCCACAAGCCCAACGTGAATGATGTTTTCAATATTACCTGCTTTTAGTTGCGGTAGTGCCATTTTCCAAAATGTTTGGCGATAGTTACCAAATAATCCTAACCGTAGTAAGATATTCGCTAGATAAGTCAGACCTTTACGGATGTTGGCTGCACAAAGGCGAGCGGAGCTATTGGGAACTTTAATGCGATTGGGGTAAGTGTGTTTTATGTTGTAGGCAAATCGCTGATATAAGAATTCTGGTTCGTAGGCAGTTGTAATACAGCGACGCCACATTTCTAGTACTTGTTCGTAGGGCATTAAAAACTTGATATTCGACTCGCGGTTTTCGTCAAATATAAGTCGTCCTTCTTGTTCTAGTCTGCGCCACAAAGGTGTTTTCGGTAATGCATGTAACAGGTTAATTGTCAACATTGGAATTTGAGACAGGCGAATAAATTCGAGAATGCGGTCTGCGGTTTCTGGTGTATCTGTGTCGAATCCAATGATGATTCCGGACACGACTTCCATACCATAGCTATTTAAAACTTTTACCGCTTCTAAAATCGGCATGCTCAGGTTATGGCTTTTGGAAATCGCGTGGAGAGCTTGTGGTTCTGGGGTTTCAATTCCACAAAAGACGGTACAAAAATAAGCTTGGCGCATCATTTCCAAAAGCTTGGGACTTTGAGCTAAATTCAACGTAGCTTCGCAAGCAAACTGGACGGGATAGCCATTGCGTTTTTGCCACTCAATTAGGTATGGAAGCAAGTTTGTGAGGGCGCGGCGATCGCCTGCAAAGTTATCATCTACAAAATAGACTGCTCCTGGATTACCGCGTTGGAGCATAGCATCGAGTTCGGCGATTACTTGCTGTGGTGTTTTGAGACGGGGGTTGCGTCCATAAAGTTCGGGAATATCGCAAAACTCGCAGCGGTACGGACAACCACTAGAAAACTGAATATTGGCGAGGAAATATTGATTGAGATCTAGCAAGTGATAGGCTGGGATGGGAAACTCGCTTAAAGGTAAGCGTTGTTTGGTTTGAAAGCGAATTTGCTGTTGGGGACGTGCTGTGTGGCTATCTAAATACTCGATGATGCGATCGGTTGCATCTCCTAACTCACCCAAATGCAAAATATCAAACTCAGGATAATACTCTGGACAGGCGGAAACTGAAGGACCACCTAAAACAGTAATTTTGCCTTCTGCATGAGCAAGTCGATTAATTTCATTAATGTGCAATCGCTGGATGTGCATTCCGCTGACAATTACTGCATCGGCCCATTGGTAATCTCTGCGTGTTGCTGTTCGCACGTTTTCATCTATAAATCGCACTTCCCATTGTTGAGGTAAATAGGCAGCAACTACTAAAATGCCTTGGGGAGGCATAAAAGCCTGGACTTTTCTGCCCATAAGCGGATAAGCGTGGTGAAAAGTGCCAAAGGAGCGAGTGTATTTGGGAAAGATGCAGAGAATGCGTCGGTGGTTGAGGGGTAGATAGCGGGTTGTTTTCCTAGTAGTTTCTGAATTTGTGACGTCAGCGGTTTCAAAAGCCTTTAGCTTCAGATTCACACTCATCCCGTTTCTCCCCACAAGAGTGTTAACAGTGATTAGTTATCCGCTATCAGTTATCAGTTCACTGATGGCGAAACGTTGATAACTGTTTGCTAACTTTAACTATCTATGTAGCAAAATCAGTTGTGATTGCAACTACTTGCTGTGAGATCTTCACAAGTTTCAGCATTTGGGAATTGCGATCTTCTGTTTGCTGAGATACAAATTATTTACCAATACAAAACCGACTGAAGATTTGCTCGAGTACGGATTCTGTTACTTCTTCTCCGGTAATCTCTCCGAAAGCGTGAATGGCGCTGCGCAGGTCAATAGTCCAAAAGTCAAGGGGTAGCTGTTGGGAAATTGTTGCTTGCACTTGTTCTAGCGATGTTTTCGCTTTGATTAAAGCTGCTGCTTGTCTTTGATTAATAGCTAAATCTATATCAGCAGCTTGAACTTTTCCGATGTGAACGGTTTGTAAAATTGCTGTCTCTAAACTATCTATACCTTGATTTTGGGCGGCAGCTGTTTTGACGACTTGATGAATTTCTGACGGATATTGGACTGTTTGCGCTGGCGCCAGGTCTATTTTGTTTATCACCAAAATTAACGGTCGATGCTTGACTTGGGCATAAATCTTTTCGTCTTCTGCTGTCCAACCAGCAGTGGCATCAACGGTCAACAACACTAAATCAGCAGCAGTGGCAGCGCGGCGCGATCGCTCGACGCCAATTTTTTCTACTTGGTCGTCGGTTTCGCGAATGCCAGCAGTATCAAGTACTTGCACTGGTATTCCACCTACTACTAGCTGGGATTCGACCACATCGCGGGTTGTGCCGGGCAAGTCGGTGACAATGGCGCGATCGCTTTTGCTCCACGCATTCAACAAACTTGATTTGCCAACGTTCGGACGCCCGACAATAGCTACTTTTAATCCGCTGCGCAGCAGTTCGCCGCGATCGGCGGTTGCCAAAATTTGGTTAACTTGGGCAGAAATTTTTGCAATTTCTGAAATAATAGTTTTATCATCCAGCGGCGGCAAGTCTTCCTCAAAATCGATTCGCGCCTCGATTTCTGCCAAAATATTCAAACATTGAGCGCGCAACTGCCGAATGGGATGAGCTAGTTTACCTTGCAAGCCAGCCAAAGCGTATGCCTGTGCTTGAGGCGATCGCGCTCCTACCAAATCAGCAATGCTTTCGGCTTGGGTCAAATCCAGCCTGCCATTTAAAAACGCCCGCAAAGTAAATTCTCCTGGTTGAGCAAGTCTGGCACCGTTTTCCAAACACAGCTGCAGTACCTGTTGCACCACCATAATTCCTCCGTGACAATGAAATTCAACTACATCTTCACGGGTGTAGGAACGGGGCGCTTTCATGATTAAAAGTAGGGCTTCGTCTACCAGTTGCTGGGTCTGGGGATGGCGGATATAACCGTAGAGAATGCGATGGCTTTCCCATGCTTGGCGTCCAGGTGCGTGGAAAAGAGTTTTGGCAATAGATATTGCTTGAGAACCGGATAGGCGTACGATTCCCACACTACCTTGTTGGGGAACAACAGCAGTGGCGATCGCGGCGATCGTTTCAGTAGTAACAGAGATTTCCGACATGAGCGCCCTGGAAAATTGAATAAATTAGCAATCTAACTTTTTGCTTAGTAAATTGAATTCCACAAGCGGTAACATTTATCTTAAGAAAAGTAATTTTACTTGCTCGTGAAAACAATCACAAACAAGGAGGTCTGCGTGGGGGACGTTAATCCTACAATCAATTGTAAAGAAGTCTGTGTAAACGGCTGCATTTTAGGGGATAAATGTCCCAATATCGAATTTAGAGAAGCCGCATCCAAGTTTATCCAGGAAACTTCTTTGGATAAAATGCTGGAAATAGCTGAAGAAGCAAGAATCAGAAAACTGATGCAACCACCTCAATGGATTTTTCCTGAAGATAATTAATACCAGAGTATTTTCGCTGCTGAGGTGAATAATTTCTTTCACAACTGAGTACTAAATATCTAATCCTGCAACGACAAGCTGAGATGGATACTCTACAGCGAACTGGTATTCTACCTCTTGTTTAGCTTGAGCAGGAATAGTCATATTCCATTCTAATTTTCCCATTTCCCCCACGGAGATTTGCGGATGAGTGCGAGTCAAGCGAACTTTAATTTGTTCGCTACGACTGATTGGTATTTGTTCTATTAATTTGAGATTGACTTGTTTAGAAAGTAAATTAGTAATTAAGATCCGATATGCACAGAGAATTCTAGCATTATTGCCAATTAACTTTTTATCAACTTGACGCTCAATTAAATCGCGCTCTATTTTTAATTTTTCCTCTATACCTACATAAACTTGAAATTCTTGACCTGGTACGATATTGTCTAAATTTGCCGTACCCACAAAAATATTGTCTCGGAATATATTTGCTTTTCCCGGTAGTAAAGTTATCCCGTCGGCGTTATTTTTGATAGTAGCTTGGATATAGGCAAAACTTACCAAGCGTGGAATTGCCACATAATTAAAATTACAAGGAAAATCGTCTTGAAAAATGGTAATTTTATGGGGTGTGCCATCACTGGGAATGTTACCGTTACAAGCTAGTTGAAAAGTAACCGTGCTTCCTTGGTGACTGGCTTTTGCAACCACAGTTTCAGCTTCTACGGGATTTTCTATTTCCAGTAGTGGGAAAACATTTGTATTAGACGTGTTTTCCGAAGTATGCGATAAGGTTGGCTTTATTATTTTTGCTGCTCTTTTCAATTCGGGAGCTGGGTGCGAACGCGGTAGGTCAATATACCAAGGTTGGAGTTTAGGAGGTAGGGTTCCCAATCCCGGTTTGGCGGTGGAAAGACTAAGGGCGACACCGAGCCAATCTTCGCCAGTATTTTGGGTTATTTCCGCTAGATAGCTGATGTTGGCGATATTATTTGTGTCATCAAAGCGCAAATCGTACAGAGGAGTCCAACCAGCACCAGTAACTAAATAAGATACTTCTAGCTGAAATTCCCCTTCACCTGTGGGTTCTATTGCCACACTCAAGCTATAACTTTCTTTCGGACGGGGTATTTGTATAATTTGTAACTGTTCGTGCAGTGCTTGCAATTGGGAGTCTAACTCTTTTTGTCTGTTTTTACACTCATTTGTAGCGACAGCGTACTCGGTATACTGGTTTCCCAAAAAATTGATAAAATCTAAAGTTTCGCTAACGGTAATATTTTTTCGCGCCAAACTAGCGGAAAATTGCACTTGTGTCTTTTCACCCAAACTTTGTATAAAGCGAGACTGCAATGCCAAAGCATCTATTTGTGCTTGCAGGTGCTCCCATTGTGCTTGTAACTGCTCGATTTGCTGCGTGAGTTGGGTAACTTTTGCTGCGACGGGTTCGGTAGAGAAAAGGCGATCGCATCTAGCTTCCAGCAGGCGTACTGCAATCTCACCTTTACCGCTGACTCGGATGGACTGTGTTTCTATGGTATCTGGCAGTGGCGCAAGTACTAATTCTGCTTCTTGTCCTGTTAAAAACACTACACCTTGTCGGGTCACTAAAGCTTTGTCCGGGTACGCGGTTACAGCTACGATCTGGCTTGCTAACGTTTTTTGCCCAGATGGCGTTTCTGAGTTAACCACCGCCAATTTCTCCTTATTTATTCGCAGGTTGATTGCTCATATTTAACACTTTATAAATCAACCATCAACAAATAGCTTTATTTTTATTCTCCATTTCTACAGGCAAGGTAAAGTAAAAAGTGGCTCCCCGATCTACCGCTGCTTCCGCCCAAATTTGTCCTCCGTGTTTTTGAACGATTCGCTGTACGGAAGCAAGTCCTACACCCGTACCGGGAAATTCTGCTTGAGAGTGCATGCGCTGGAAGGGACGAAATAGTTTTTTTGCATAAATGATGTTAAAACCTGCACCGTTATCTCGAACATAAAATTTGGGGGAGCTACCAGGCTCTAAAATAGCGCCAAACTCGATTTTTGCCACTTCACGCTTGGAGGTATATTTCCAAGCATTAGATAACAAGTTTTCCAGCATGACGCGTAACAAAATCGGGTCACCACACACCGTTAATCCTTCTTGGATGGTAGTTTCTACTTGGCGATGGGGTTCGTTGGCTTTGAGGTTGATTAAAATTTCTTGAGCTATGTTGCTAAGATTAACTGTTTGCAGTTGGAGTTCGGTTTGGGAGAGTTTGTGCAAAGACAGCATCTGCTCGATTTGAGCGTTCATGCGTTCGCCAGCAGCACGCAAGCGATGCAGGAAAAGTTTTGCTCGCTCGTCTAGTTTTTGACTGTATTCGCTTAGCAAAATGGAACTGTAACCATCGATGGCGCTCAGTGGCGCTTGCAAATCATGGGAAAGTGTGTAGGCGAAAGCTTCCAATTCTCGGTTAGCTGCTTCTAATTGCGCGGTGCGATCGCGTACTCTTTGTTCCAGCTCGTTGTAAAGTTGGACGTTCTCCATCGCCACGGAAGTGGTGTCTGCTAAGGCCTGAATCAGTCCAACTTCTTCTGGAGTAGCCAAATGAGGTGAAGCCCAATAGTTACCGATAGCACCAATTGGTGCTTCTTTGCGAATTGGAACCATTACCAAACTTTTAATAAAAGTGGGTTTGTAGGCTTCGTAGGGAATTCGCTCATCGCCGTACACATCTTCTATAATTACCTGCTGCTTGTGCTGCATGCACCAACCACCGATGCACACATCAATGGGAAATCGCCGTCCTTTCCACAACGGTTGAATCGCGTTTTCATCGGCGTAGAAACACATGTTTCCCTCGCGCAGCACAAAGGTAGCTCCATCAGCACCAGTCAGTTCTCTTGCAGCTGTGCGTACAATGGCTGTGATTTCCTCCAAGCTGCGTGCTAAAGAAAGTTCCTGAACTACCTTCACCAATCTTTGCATAGCTTGGTTGTAGCGTTGCAGCTGACTGGCGCTAAAGGATGGAGTTGCGATCGCTGTAACTGCACGGCGAATAGTAGGTACAAGTCGCCACAACTGATTTTTACTTATATAGTCTGTTACACCTTCATTTAACAAATAAGCACAGATTTCTTCCGGATTTGTACTCGCAGAAACGAAAATAAAGGGTATATCAGGACACTTTTTTTGGCTGTTGTCAGGGCTGCTTCTCCAGAAAACCCAGGAATGCTGCTATCAGACAAAATTAAATCAAAATTATTTGTATCAATGGCAGCAATATACTCAGAACCGGAATCAACTACAGTTGTTTCGCACTCCAAACCGCCCTTAGCCAACGCCAGCTGAACCAGTTCGGCGTCTGCGGGATTATCTTCGAGATAAAGAATACGCAATCTCTTCATAACTATTTTCTTTCTGCGATAAATTCTTTTTATAAGACCATTTCTTATATAACTCAATCATAGATTATTTCACTTTTGTTTGTGTCTTTACCAGTTTTGACTAATTTTGATGAATATCTTACCTTGTTTAGTTTTTAGTGCCGAAAATTAAAATATCTTTTCTATTATTTTTCATGTAATTAAATTATATTTATCTGCTGCATTCTTTGATAATTACACTTTGCACTTAGATAAAATAACAGTCTCTATTGCTAATAAAAAAACTGAGGAAGATTGATTTTTAACTGTTTTTTTGGTATTTATTCCAATAATAATTAATTGAAGCGAATATCTGTCTTTTTTAGGGCAGAAAATCCCAAATTTTAAGGAATTAGAAACTACAATAAAAGTTGTGCTGTCAATTTTTTCAGCTATTGTGTTGATGGTTTTCCCAAGCTACATAAGCGGTTTGCTTGGCAATTTGCTTGGCAGCATCCATCAGATATTCAAAATAGGTACGGGCAACTATAGATAATTGCTTTCCGGCTGGGTAGACCATGTACCAATCTCGTTTAATGGGAAAGTGCTCTACATCTAAAATAGTTAAATCTCCTGTATCTGGTAACAAGGTGTGGCAAGATAAAACAGAAATTCCCAAGCCACCTGCTATAGCCTGCTTAATAGCTTCGTTGCTTCCCAATTCTAACTTGACTTTTACTTTAATTCCATGTTGATCGAACAAGTTCTGCACGGCTCGCCGCGTTCCCGAGCCAGGTTCTCGCATAATAAAGGGTTCTTCGGCAAGGCGTTGTAGGGGGATATTTTTTTCACCTGCCAAGATATGATTGATGGGTGCCAAAACCACGAGGGGATTTTCAAGGAATTGCTGGTAATTTACATCTATATGCTCTGGAACTTGACTCATGATATACAAGTCGTCCATGTTGTTTGTCATGCGTTCCAGAATGCCTTCGTGATTTGTGACTTGTAGGGAGATTTCGATGCCCGGATAAAGCTGGCAGAAAGGTCCTAACAAACGCGGTATAAAGTATTTTGCTGTGGTAATCACAGCCAGGCGTAACTGGCCTTGTTTTAGCCCTTTTAAATCTGCTACTTTCATTTCAAATTGGGCTATAGTGTCAAAAATCTGCCGACAAGTAGCATACAATTCTCGTCCCGCTTCTGTGAGATACAAGCGCTTGCCAACTTGCTCAAACAGCGGCAATCCTACTGATTTGGTCAGTTGTTTGATCTGCATGGAAACGGTGGGTTGGGTTAGAAAAAGTTCTTCAGCAGCACGAGTAAAACTACCGTGCCGGGCCGCCGCCTCAAACACTTTTAACTGGTGCAGTGTTGCTTGGTTCAAGGTAACGCTCCTCTCCTGTGTGATGGCAACTTACCGGGATATAGTCTTGAGTGTCCTACCTGCTTGCGTCAAACCCCTTTTTCCTGTTGACAAGTTTAAGTTTTGAGTAAGCGCCTGCTAAAACCTGCCTGCATTTTTCCAAACTAATGCAGTGAAGAAAGTAAGGAATAATTTTTCTTGTTTGCCAAAGGAGGGGACAGCACTAAGAACTACTCTAAATCTAGTATCACAAAATACTTGTCACTCCTGTAGACGAAGTTTTGCAAAAGTTATGAATTAAGAGTATAAGTATTATTCTATGGGTTTCATTGGTGGATAGGTATTTTATTTATAGAGCCGACAAGCTATTATCAGAACAACAAGCAAAGCGTAAGATGCCTTCCAACCAACGTTGCACACCTAAAAGGCGTTTTTTTGGGGATATCAGCTAACGCGATGCTAACCTCGTGCCGCTGGGTGTGTACAACGTTTTTCCCGGCGGCTAATTTTAGGACTCTTCTGGGACTTTTGTGGGTAACATGGATAAGTCTGGCAATTCGATTAATTCTGTTTCTAGGGCTGGTTGTTTGAGATTGATAGGTACCTTTAAAGGTTGACGTTTTTCAATCCAGCAACTAGCGACTGGCAAGGTTTGCTCTAATTCATCAAGCGGTCTGGGAATAACCATGACAGCGTTTAATTCTCCAATGCGTTCTGCCTCGTACATTCCTGCTTCCACTGCTACTGCAACATTTGCTACGGAACCGCGAATAATGGCCGTACACAATCCAGCGCCGATTTTTTCATACGCTGCTAGCTGGACATCAGCAGCTTTGAGCATGGCGTCGGCAGCTCCTACCATAGCTGGAAAACCCCGCGTTTCCACCAAACCGACTGCTTGGTTGCTTAAGCGACTGTGGCTGCTATTTTCAGCAAGGTTGCTGAGGCGGCTGTTAATGGGAAGTACGGCGTCGAGATTGGGGAAAGGGCGGGGAATTACCAAACTAGAAACGTATTGGTCGAATTGCTTGGCAGTTTGCTCGCCAGCTTCTACGGCAAGGCGGACATCAGCGATCGCTCCGCGAATAATCGCAGTACAGTGACCGCTGCCAATTTTTTCGTATCCGACCAGGTGAACTCCCGCCGATTTGAGCATCATATCTGCCGTACCAACTATTGCTGGAAAGCTGCGGGTCGAGACTAGTCCCAAAGCGCTATCCTTGAAGTTATCTCGACGATAGGCTTGTTGATGGTATGCGTCCATGTAAATTCTCCGGGATTGTCAAAGGAAGAATAGAAAGAAGGATGAAGTCTAAAGGAAAAAATACTTCATACTTCCTAGTTACTGCTTCCTACTGTAGGTGACAACTTACAATTAACATTTATTCGGACTGCTCGTCAGAGTTGGGTTGATTCAAGGATTGCCTGTGGGGAAACAGTGTAATTAGTAGCTTTTGGATGCTTTGTTGTCCGTAGATGTGAGTACCGATGGAAGTGGATTCAGTGACAGGTTCTTGTTTGTACTGGTCTTGGGGAGGCTGTTGGGCGATCGCTTCCGAACTGGGTTGGGTAAAGGCGGGATTGGAAGCATTATTTTTCCCATCCCTAGTATTTCCCCGATTGTTGGCGTTCCAAATTCCACTTGCAGAAGCAGGATTGTTGCCAGCAGATACTGGCGGTTTGGAACTGGGGGGAGCACCAGTTGCATCAAGAAGAACTTGGCGGCTGGTGTCTCCCAAAATGGAACCAGGAGGAACTACTTGTCCCGGTGCTACAGAACAGTTAAAAATAGTTGTCGCCGAACCAATACAAGCGTTGGCGCCAATTTTGCCTTGACCGATCATCAGCAAACCGGCTCCTAGGTTTGCTCCCGATTCTACTTCTAAGGTTCCTTCATGGACTTTGAGGATAGACCCCATACCAATACAAACCCCTGAACCAATAATAATTTTGCTATTTGGAGCCGCTTGGAGGATGGTCCCGGGCGCAATAACCGCACTGGGATGAACAATCACCTCGCCACTGATGTAAACATCGAAGTTATGACCCAGGCGCAGTGGCGGCAAAGACATGGAAATTTTAACCTCAGAAGCCGGAATAAATGTCAGCAATGTGACAGCTAAAAGGTCACAGGCTACCCTGTTTCCTTTTTACGGACGTTGAATAATTGTTTCTAATACCCGACGCTTGGCTTTGGGGTCGATGCCGATCAGGCGTACGTACTCGCCTTGATACTCAGCGAGGAATGCTTCCAAAGCAGCGATCGCTTCTTTGATGTTATTGGCTTGGATTTGGCCGCAGCTGCTCCAAGAACCGGTTCGGAAGCGTCGTTGGTCTACGTGCTCGGCACTAATTTTATATCCGCTAGCCAAAAGTTGCTGTAGCTGTTCTACTACTTCAGAACTTAGTTTCGTGCTGCTAGCGGTTGCACCAGTTGTTCTCGAGTTAGAAGCGCCTGCACCACCAAAGGACGATTTCTCGTTACCCGATGTAGAAACCGGACCGTTGGGACGTTGGATAATTGTTTCCAGCACGCGGCGCTTCGCTTTCGGGTCGATTCCGATCAGGCGGACGTATTCGCCTTGATGGTTATTCATACAATCTTCTAGTGCAGCTACTACCTCATTGGTAGAATTTGCATCGATTGGTTTGCAGCTTTGCCAAGAACCGGTGCGGAACCGCCGCTCGTCTACGTGTTCCGTACCAATTTTATAACCGCTTGCCAGTAACTGACGAATTTGCTCTATCGTCTCGTTACTGAGTTTGCTGCTGCCATTGCTGTTGTAGCTGCTGCTTGCGTAACCGGAACTGCTGGTAGAAGGAGCTTTGAAGGTAGCAGGTGCTTTGACTGCACCATCAGGACGTTGAATAATTGTCTCCAGTACGCGTCGCCTGCTTTTATCAATGCCAAACAAACGAACGTACTCACCAGCGTGCTCTGCCAAACAACCTTCCAGTGCTGAAATTGCCTCACCTAAGGATCTAGCTTCGATCGGCTTGCAACTTGTCCAAGAACCTGTACGGAACCGTCGTGCGTCCACGTGTTCTGTACCGATTTTATATCCTTGCTCTAACAGATAGCGCACTTGCTCTACTGTTTCCGCACTCAAGCTACTGCTAGACACCTCACTGCTCCTTTGCGATCCATTAATAGCTTTATTTTGGTAGGATTGCTCTAATTCATCACGAATGGTTCTAATACATTTACTGTCGGCAGCGCACAAGTAGCCTGCTCGCAATGCTTGATTGATACCAACTACGTGATGGGCAAATTGCATATCTTCTGCCTGCACGTCTGGCAAGCGATCCGCTTGTTGCTGGGTAGTAATAATTGCTCCCGAAGGTACGTATTTACCAGGAGGAATTTCCACATCTTGAATTAAAGCATGCATCATAACGATGCATCCTGCTCCCACCCTGGCGTTAAATACCGTAGAACGAAAACCGATAAAACAGTTATCGCCTACATAACACGGACCGTGAATTAAAGCCATGTGAGTGATGCAGGCATTTTTCCCAATCCATACCGAGTATTGTTTTTGGTCATCGCCAATAACGCGACCCTTCTCCAAACCGTGAATGACCACACCATCTTGGATATTGGTGTTTTCACCAATATAGAAAGGTGTTCCCTCATCAGCCCGGATAGAAGTACCGGGTGCAACTATAACATTTGCTTCTATCCGTACATCTCCAATAATATTGGAAAAAGAATGTACAAAGGCTGACGGATGGATAGTTGGTTGAGCTAAATTCTTTGACCACGGGGTTGGGGGAGCCGCCTCCGCGATGTTGCGGACTGCCATTGCGAGATTCCTCCTCAGAACTGTTCATCGCTAATTGTTAATCGCCATTAGCTATCAGCTATTAACCATTAACAAATTTCTATCAAACTTGATTTTTTTTGCTATAAATTAGGCGATCTTCAACGTAAATCGTGTCAATAATCGCCACTACTGCTGCATCTACCGGACGCTGTTCGTTACCAAGAATTTGACGAGCAGCACTACCACGACTGACAAGAACCCATTCATCCACTCCTGCACCCACACTATCGGCAGCTACCTCGTATTCCGGCAGAGTGCGTCCTTGTTCATCTACCAATTGCAACAACAGTAGTTTGACACCTCTGAGACTTGGCTCTTTTTGAGTGCTAACTACTGTGCCGCGTACCTTAGCGATTCGCATTGTACTTTACGGTCTTCTGCCAAAAGGACGAATCGCGTTTACGTTTTCGCGGAACTGTTCTACGTCTTCGGTATAGCGAATCGGCAGAACATACTCTAGATTTTCGTGAGGACGGGCAATAATATGAGTAGACAGTACCAGTCCGCCATTAACTCGCTTGACTGATTCAATTCCCGCTGCGACCGAAGCCTGCACTTCTGAAACATCTCCCCGCACGATCACGGTGACGCGACCGCTACCGATTTTTTCGTAACCAACCAAGGTGACGCGAGCGGCTTTCACCATTGCATCAGCGGCTTCCACCACTGCGGGAAAGCCAAGCGTTTCTACCATTCCTACTGCAATTGACATATTTTTTCATTCCGTAAGAAGCTTCCAACCAACAAATTGACGAACACAAGCAAAGTTAGCTACAAGAAGGCAACCCCGTTATTTGAAACGTAGATGTTGCTTGAGCTTGCCTAAGTACGAAACTGTTCCACAGCTTCGGTATAACGAATGGGCAAGACGTATTCTAAGTTCTCGTGAGGACGAGCAATAATGTGAGTAGATACTACTTCACCGCCGTTTACTCTTCTTGCTGCTTCTACTCCCGCCGCTACTGAAGCTTGCACTTCGGAAACGTCTCCTCGTACGATAACTGTCACCCTAGCACTGCCAATTTTTTCGTAGCCGACCAAGGTGACGCGAGCAGCTTTCACCATAGCATCAGCAGCTTCCACTACCGCGGGAAAACCTTTTGTTTCGATCATTCCAACTGCAATAGGCATCGCAGAACTCCTAAACCATAAATGCGATTAGTACTGTTTTATAGAAATTTTTGACGGGGATGCTCATCTTGAGCTAATTTACTGTTCTCAAATTAAGCATAGGAAAGCTTGGCGCCCCTGACAATATAAATTAGTATAATAGTTTATAATTAAATGCTTTAAAAAAACTTAATATTTTTTTATAGGTACATCTTGCTCTACTTTTCTTCATGGATTCCTAGAGTAGCTACTTCTGTTTTATAATTTCTTTATTACATTAGGCTGACACAAGTTCATACAGAAACAAATTCTTTGGCGGCGGGGAACAGCAAGCTCTGTAGCAGTGGTAGGGTAGTCCTTCCCCTACACTTCTCATTGGCGCAGAATATTTCTTAGGCAGGGGTATAAGTTTTTATTATAATTATCATTAATAGCTGTTTTCGCAATCATAAATTTAAGCCAACCAACAAAGGTTAGCATAGAAACAGTCACGCATGATTTGGGGAGAGAATTATAGTTTTCTCTATCTTCAAATCATGCTAATTACTACAAATTTAAATTTATTTAATGTTGATTTAGTAAGGAAAATAATTACCAACTGACACATCAAGGGAAAATTAAATGAATCAAATTCTGTTCTCAACAACTTGGTGGATACCGTTTTATAGCTTATTAGGGTCTTTGCTGACTTTGCCTTGGGCAATGGGTATAATCCGGCGTACAGGCCCGAGGCCCGCAGCTTATGTCAACATACTGACAACAATTCTAGGTTTTGCTCATAGTTTATTAGTCTTTAAAGACATTTGGGATAGAGAACCAGAAAATTTTGTCATTACGTGGTTTAGTGCTGCGGATTTGCGGATAGACTTTGCTGTAGAAATTTCACCAGTCAGTGTGGGAGCAACAGTTTTAATAGCAGGATTAAGTTTATTAGCACAAATTTATGCTTTGGGATATATGGAAAAGGATTGGGCATTGGCCCGGTTCTTTGGTTTAATGGGATTTTTTGAAGCAGCACTGAGTGGTTTGGCCATCAGCGACTCGTTATTTTTGAGCTATTCTTTATTGGAAATGCTGACGCTTTCCACTTACTTGCTGGTGGGATTTTGGTATGCTCAACCATTGGTAGTGACAGCAGCGCGAGATGCTTTTTTAACCAAGCGTGTGGGAGATTTGCTGCTGTTGATGGGAGTAGTAACCCTTTCCACTAAAGCAGGTAGTTTGACCTTTTCTGATTTGTATGAATGGGCACAAACAGCGCAACTGAGTCCTTTAACAGCAAATTTGCTAGGATTGGCTCTAATAGCGGGTCCGGCGGGGAAATGCGCTCAATTTCCTTTGCACTTGTGGTTAGATGAGGCCATGGAAGGGCCCAACCCAGCTTCTGTGTTGCGAAACTCAATGGTAGTGGCTGGGGGCGCGTACGTTCTGTACAAAATGCAACCAATTTTAGCTCTATCGCCGCTAGCATTGCAAGCCTTAATAATTATGGGAACAGTAACGGCGATCGGTGCTTCTTTGGTATCTATTGCTCAAACGGATATCAAGCGTGCTTTATCTCATTCCACAAGTGCATACTTGGGGTTGGTGTTTTTGGCGGTGGGCTTGCAGCAGGGAGGAGTGGCTTTGATTTTGCTGTTTACCCACGCCATTGCCAAAGCGCTGCTATTTATGAGTGCCGGTTCAGTAATTTACACCACTACTACCCAGGATTTAACGGAAATGGGCGGTTTGTGGTCGCGCATGCCAGCGACTACTTCTGCTTTTGTCGTCGGTGCTGCGGGAATGGTTTCCCTGCTACCTTTAGGAAGCTTTTGGGCCATGCTTTCTTGGTCTGATGGTTTAGTAGTGTTGACTCCTTGGGTATTGTGGGTGTTGGTGCTGGTTAACGGTTTAACAGCATTGAATTTAACGCGGGTATTTCGGTTAGTATTTTGGGGTGAACCACAGCAAAAAACCCGCCGCGCTCCAGAAGTTCACGCTTTTATGGCATTTCCAATGGTGTGCCTGATAGTAGTGAATTTGTTAGTACCCGTGATGTTACAGCAGTGGTATTTGCTGCCAACTTGGGAAAGCATTAATTGGTTTGTGGTGTCAGTTTTAGTTTTGTCTACTTTATCAGGAGTAGCCATCGGTTCGACAATATACTTACACAAAGCTTGGTCGCGTTCCAGAATCTTGGCTTGGAGATTTTTGCAAGATTTGTTGGGATATGACTTTTACATCGATCAAGTTTATCGAGTGACGGTGGTCAAGGCAGTGGCGCTACTGTCTAAAATTTCAGCTTGGAGCGATCGCTATTTGGTAGACGGCTTAGTAAACTTGGTTGGATTTGCGACCATGTTTAGCGGACAAAGCCTGAAGTATAGTATTTCCGGTCAATCTCAAGGATATCTCCTGACCATCCTCATCGGTATCAGCATCCTTGGTTTCTTCATTAGTTGGTCGTTGGGTTTGCTGGCAAATTTACCTTTTTAGTTATTTTCTACTTGCTTTAGTCGTTCTTGCCCCAGTTTTTCATCCCTAATTTTTAGTTACTATGCTCAGTGCTTTGATTTTGCTACCTTTGTTAGGTGCGGCAACAATTAGTTTTTTGCCTTTGGGCATAACTAAACTTACTCGCCGCGTGGCTTTCGTATTTGCAAGCCTTACCTTCTTGTGGGCGATTATTTTAACCAGTAGGTTTGACGTCACAGTAGCAAACCAACAATTTAGCGAATTCCTACCTTGGATAGATGCTTTGGGTCTAAGTTATAACTTGGGAGTAGATGGTTTGTCTTTGCCCTTAGTGCTTTTAAACGGGCTTTTAACTTGCATTGCCATCTACAGCAGCGACGAAGATCTGCAACGGCCGCGATTTTATTATTCTTTGATACTACTGTTAAACGCTGCGGTAACCGGAGCATTTCTAGCCCAGGATTTGCTGCTATTTTTCCTGTTTTACGAACTGGAACTAATTCCCCTATATTTACTGATTGCTATTTGGGGTGGTCAAAGGCGGGGTTACGCGGCGACGAAATTTTTAATATACACCGCCGTTTCTGGAATTTTGATTTTGGCAAGTTTTCTTGGATTGGTATGGCTGAGCGGTTCTCCCAGCTTTGCGCTCAAGACCTTGGATACTTCTGCCGTACCTTTAGCAACCCAAATTTTACTGCTGGTAGGAATTTTAATTGGTTTTGGCATTAAAATTCCTTTGGTTCCCTTCCACACATGGCTACCGGATGCTCACGTGGAAGCTTCCACACCGATTTCAGTACTTTTAGCGGGAGTATTGCTGAAGTTAGGAACTTACGGTTTAATTCGCTTTGGTTTGTACTTGTTACCGCAAGCCTGGACTTATGTTGCTCCGTCTTTAGCAATTTGGGCCGTAGCAAGCGTACTTTACGGTGCATCTTGTGCTATAGCTCAAAAAGACATGAAAAAAATGGTGGCATACAGTTCCATCGGGCACATGGGTTACGTGCTGCTAGCTGCAGCAGCTGCAACTCCTTTGAGCATTTTGGCAACCGTGATGCAAATGCTCAGCCACGGTTTGATTTCGGCACTGCTATTTTTGTTAGTGGGAGTTGTGTATAAAAAAGCTGGAAGTCGCGATTTGGACGTGCTCAGGGGGCTGTTTAACCCAGAGCGAGGAATGCCTGTAATAGGCAGCTTGATGGTAGTAGGTGTGATGGCCAGTGCTGGTATTCCAGGGATGTTTGGATTTGTTGCGGAATTTGTGGTTTTTCGCAGCAGTTTTGCAGTCTTTCCCGTACAAACTTTGTTATGCATGATTGGTACGGGTTTAACAGCTGTTTACTTCTTAATTTTGATGAATCGTGCCTTTTTCGGGCGCTTGTCAGCCCAGGTGACGAATTTACCACGGGTTTACTGGAGCGATCGCGCTCCGGCGATCGTTCTAGCGGTGCTGATTGTAGTTTTTGGTATCCAGCCTAGCTGGTTAGTACATTGGACAGAAGCAACAACCACCGCCATGGTCGTGAATGCTCCCAACGCGATCGCCAACACTTCTTTGGTCAAGGCAAAAGGTCAAAATTAAAAGCTGTCAAGCGCGCAAGCCTCCTGGCGCCTATTTCTTTTGACTTTTCACTACACATCCATCCGTTCGTTGTGGAGAATAAAAATGGTAACAGCTCAGCCCAAACCTACCAATCATCCCCTAGCCGAGTATATCCATCGTCTCGAATCAGGAGGAGCCCTGGTTCCCAATACCCCGGAAAACTTGATAGAAGTAGTAGGTATTTTGAAAAGCTACGGCGTAGTTTTAGACGCCTATTCCAAAAACCTGATTTATATTGCCGAGCATCAATTTTTAGTATTATTTCCGTTTTTTAAATACTTTAATGGAGAAATAAATTTCCGAAAACTACTGCGCCACTGGTTTCACGATCGCATCAATTTTGAATATGCCGAGTATTGCATGAAAGCAATGTTTTGGCATGGTGGTGGTGGTCTGGATAAATATTTGGACACGCCAGAATTTCAACAAAGAACCCAAGCTGTTATTCAAGCCAAATTTAAAAACAATCCGATTATGAGGGGAATTAATCAACTTTTTCCCGATTTCTTAATCGAACAGCTGCGAGTTTCCGCTTACTACAGCGGACTGGGACAATTCTGGCGAGTAATGGCTGATATATTTTTAAATTTATCAGACCGTTACGAAAAAGGTGAAATCAAATCTATTCCCCAGGTTGTAGATCACATCAAAGCAGGTTTAGTGGCAAATGCCAACAAGCCGATTACCTATGCGGTGAAAATTCGAGGTCAAGTTTACGAGATTATTCCGGCCAGTGTTGGTTTAACCTTCCTTGCAGATACAGCAGTTCCTTATGTAGAAGCAGTTTTCTTTCGCGGAACACCTTTTCCCGGTGTTGTTTCGTTCAACGCTCAAGCTTATCAAGTACCGCCGGATCAAGCGAGATTTCAGTATGGTGCTTTGTATGCCGATCCCTTACCAATTGGCGGTGCGGGTATTCCTCCTACTTTATTGATGCAAGACATGCGTCATTTTCTACCAGAGTATTTGCATGAAATTTATCGTCGCGGTCCTCGGGGAGAAGATGATTTGCGAGTGAAAATTTGCATGAGTTTTCAAAAATCGATGTTTTGCGTGACCACAGCTGCCATTTTAGGTTTAATGCCTTATCCTGCAGATACTAAAAATCCAGAGGAGCAAAGGCTGAATCGAGTTTATCTCCAAAAGTGGATGGACAGGCTGATACCTTCGAGACTCCAGGAGGTTAATAGTTAGCATGTCTAGCAGGAAGTTGAAAAATGGCATCAGTTACTTTCTTTTGCCAGTTCGACGACAGTGATAATTTTTTCATCTCGATGGAGTTGGACGAGATTTTCACCAGCGCTATCCCTGTTTAAGATTGGTACCGCATCTACACAAAGGCGCAGGCCTCTTTGATGGTTGGTTACCAGTGCTACTTCAGTACCTGGTTTTGCTAAAACCATTCCAGCCAGGCAATCGTTTTCTTTGGTAAATTTTAATGCTTGAGTACCAATATCTCCCCGGTTAGCCAACCGCAAAGTTTTAGCGGCAAAGCGTTTGGCATATCCTAATTGCGTCACGAGCAAGAGATTTTCTTCAGTATCGAGGGTGACGCAACCAACCATAATTTCCTGGTGGCGCAGGCGTAAAGCTTGCAGACCGGTAGCAGTGCGACCGACTACTGGTAACTGTTGTTCGTTGACTTCAAAGCGCAACAGTCGTCCGCCAGAGCTAGCCACAATTAGTTGTTGACCAGGGGAAGCCAAAAGATTTAGTAACAGTTCATCGTCGTCTTTGAGTTTCAAAATTGTGATACCGCGACGGCTAAGATTAGTAAATTCCATTAAGGACAGGCGTTTAATTCGTCCTTGCTTGCTCAGGAGAATCACATCGGTGCTTTTTTGGGGATCTTCTGGAAGTAAAAAGCGACCTATGGCAGTTTCTGCTGCTTCTTGAGCAGTATTGCTCAGCAGGGTAATCAGTGGTGTTCCCCGCGGCGATCGCCCGGTGGTGGGAGGAATATCTGCGACTTTGACAGGATATACCTTTCCGCTACTGGTAAGTACCAACAATTCTTTTTCCGTATCGGTGAGTGCAGTTTGAACGATAAAGTCATTATCACCTACACCGCTATCAGTCTTTGATTTTTTGCCGTTGGGTTGGGTGCGGCGTACGTAACCTCGTTGAGTAAATTCTAAAAGCACTTGTTCTGGAGGTGCCTTGGGTTTGAGATTAGAAATTGAAGGTTTTGGACTTTCTTGCTGTTGATTTGGAGCACAAGCCGTTTCCTTTTGTACATTTTCAGGAACTGCTATTATTTTGGTGCGGCGTTCGTCACCGTACTTGCGCTTGTGGTTGCGCAGGTCTTTTTTTAAGGCTTTTAGTAATTCTTGGCGATCGCCAAGCAGGCGTTGCAAGTTGGCAATTTGCTGTTGCAGTTGCTGGTACTCTTGCTGTAGGTTTTGTTGTTCTAAATTTGTCAGGCGGCGTAGCGGCATAGCTAGGATAGCATCTGCTTGTACTTCGCTTAAATGCAAACGACTTTGCAAGTTAATTTTGGCACCTGCGGCATCCGCTGCTTGCCGTAAAATTTCTATGACCTGCTGTAGATGAGATAAAGCTTTTAGCAACCCTTCTAGCAAGTGCAAACGATTTTCTGCCTTACCCAATTCGTGGGTGTATCGGCGTAAAAGAGTTTGTTCTCGGAAATTTAAGAATTGTTGCAGCAGTTCGCGCAAAGTTAGCTGGCGCGGTTGTCCGTCTACCAATGCCAGAAGAATGGCTCCAAAATTGGTTTGTAAAGCAGTTTGGTGATAGAGTTGTTCGAGAACTTCTTGGGGGTTGATATCGCGTTTGAGTTCTATGACCACGCGCATTCCAGAGCGATCGCTTTCATCTCGAATATCGGCTATTCCCTGCAAGCGACCTTGGTTTACCAGCTCTGCTACTTTCTCAATCCAGGCTGCCTTATTAACCTGAAAAGGCAATTCTGTGACTACAATTGCGGTGCGTCGTTTGTTGTTACCCTTTCCGCTTGCAACTTCTTCTACTTGTGCGACTCCCCGCAGAACGATACTGCCTTTTCCTGTGGTGTAAGCTTCGCGAATTCCAGCATTGCCTACTATTTCACCGCCTGTGGGAAAATCAGGTCCTGGTATCAAGGCCATTAATTTTTCATCTGGCAAGTCGGGGTCGTCAATTAAAGCAATTAAGCCATCTACAACTTCTTTGAGATTGTGCGGTGGAATGTTTGTCGCCATTCCCACAGCAATACCGGCGCTTCCGTTGAGCAACAAAAATGGTAGCTGTGCTGGTAAAACGGTAGGTTCTTGTTGAGAATTATCAAAATTGCCGATAAATTCTACCGTTTCGGCACCGATTTCTGCCAGCATTGCTTCGTAAGTAATGGGTGCAAGGCGCGTTTCCGTATAGCGCATTGCTGCTGGGGGGTCGTTATCCACACTACCAAAATTGCCATGTCCTGCTAGTAAGGGATAACGGCTGGAAAATTCCTGCACCAGTCGGACCAAAGCATCGTAAACTGCTTGGTCGCCATGGGGGTGGTATTTACCCAGCACGTCTCCTACAACGCGGGCGCACTTGCGATAGGGGCGATCGGGTGTCAGACCCAGCTCGTACATCGCGTATAAAATCCGCCGGTGTACTGGTTTTAAACCATCGCGCACATCCGGTAATGCTCGCCCGACAATTACACTCATGGCATATTCAAGGTAGGACCTTTGCATTTCAGCATGCAAGGCTGTGGATATGACCTGTCCCGCACACAGAAGGTTTAACTGTTTTGCCATGAGTTTTTCCCTAAAATTTCACTCTACAAAATTTGCCGTTCGTTGTGGAACGCTACAGCAACCACAGCATAGCGGATAAAATGCCTGTCCTTACAAAATCTTGATAGTCACGGGATAAAAAGCAATAGTATTATCCTTGATGTCGGGGATAGACATCGACGATCTCGAAGGAGGCACATTTTCACATTAGAATGACTCGGGTGTTTATCCCCTTCACACCTACAAGTCAAGTTCTCATGAAAACCGTTTTGATTGTCGAAGACGAACCCATTAATGCTCGCGTTTTTTCCAAAATTTTGACCAAACGTGGTGGTCTAGAAGTAAAACACACTGAAAATGTGGAAGAGGTAATGAGAATTGCCCAAGCGAGGGAAGCAGACATTATTTTAATGGATGTTTCTCTTTCTAGAAGTGTTTATCAAGGTAAGTCAGTGGACGGTATCAAGATTACACAAATGTTGAAATCCGATCCCCAAACTGCTTCCTTGCCAATTATTCTCGTGACAGCACATGCCATGGAGGGCGATCGCGAGAAATTTCTCAAACAAAGCGGTGCTGATGGCTACATCTCCAAGCCCGTCATCGATCACCAACAGTTTGTTGACCAGATCGTGGCATTATTGCCTAAAGACTCCTAGAGATGTTTCAGCTCTAAACTTTGGCGCGGGCGCCTGCTTAAAACGCCGGCTCACCGCTTCTGCAGTCAGAATAATATATATGTACTATTAGAAAGGATATTTGAGCAAGAGGCAATGACAATTAAGATTGATATTGTTTGTCACAAAGTCTTGCTTTAGCGGGCAGGCTGTGATGGTGCAGAAGGAGCAGAACTGCTTGCTCCTCGTTGCTGTAGGGCTGCTTGAATGCGGGGTAATTGCAGGAATTTTTTGGTATCGGCCAGCAGACGTTCGCCCCAGAGATTTTGTTTGAGAAAATCTAAATCGGCGTAGCGATCGTCGATGCGAAGGGCGGTTTCGCCTAGGGCTAGACCTTGTTGTTGCTGACCTTGAGCATACAGCGCCACCGCTAAAGCTAACAAAGGCTCTGCTGCTTGTTTTTCAATGGCGATCGCCGCTTGCCATTGTTTGATTGCTCCTGCAACGTCGCCTTGTTCGTACTTGATCAAACCAATATTATTAATGGCAGGCCAGAATTTTTTATTTTGGGAAATTGCTTTATTGTACTGGGCAATAGCATCTGGTAATCGCTTCAACATATAGTAGGTATTGCCCAAATCAAACAGTCCTTCTGGGTCATTTGGTTTTAACTTTAAACCCTCTTGGAAGTAGGTAACGGCAGTTGGATAATTTTGCTGTTGGAAGTAAGCCGAACCCAAAGCAAACAATACGTCACCGTTTTTGGGATTGAGAGATTGTGCCTTTTTCAAGGCAGCGATGGCATTATTTATATCTTTGGTCTGCAAATACAATCCACCCAAAAGAAACCAAACTTTATCACTTTTGGGGGCTAGTTGTGCAGCCAACCGTGCTCTTGGCATTGCCATTTCATACTGTTGAAACTGTGCTAGCTGCGCTGCTTCTTGTGCTAAACTCAACCCCTGTTGCTCTAATTTAGCTGCATCTAGTTGTACTGTATGAGGTACCAATGCCTGTGCGTGGGTAGCTTGGGGGAGACTCCAAAAACCACAGGCAACAACAAGACAAATCAAACCAATTCGTTTCGGCACACTACCGCCTCTTGACCACAAATTCAATCACCTTTCAGCTAGCTTAAACGATCTAGGCTGGGATGGAAAAGAAAATAATTACCATTATTTCTCAAGTGTTAGTAAACTAACCCGTTGAGGTGAGGTGAGTTTCTGGTTGGAAAAGCTACTATGAAAAAAATTAAGAAAATATAAGTTGAGTCTACATAACTTTTTCCGCCAGCCAGGAAAAATGTGTTTCTTATCACAGATAAAATCAAAATACTTACGTAAGCAAACTTTGTTTGTTTCCCCAAGGAAGTAATTTTCCGGACTGCTGTTATGGCTAGATATATAGAAATTCCGATGATTGGTAAAATAAAGCATCCCCATCGCTGGCTAATCGGGCTGGCGGCGGTTGGTGCTTTGGCTGTAGGCACCAGTACAATTTATACATTAGTTGGCTCGAGGGGAGCAAGCAAAGAAGATATTGCAGCGTTGACCATTCCTGTGGAAGCAAAAAATATCACCTTGCGAATTACTGCTAGCGGCAAGGTAGTACCGGTTCAGAGCGTAAATATTAGTCCCAAACAGCCTGGAATTGTCGCCAAGTTAAAAGTTGAACAAGGCGATCGCGTCCAAAAAGGACAAATTATTGCAGTGATGGATAGTGCAAACATTCAGGCAGAAATTCAGCAATACCGCGCTAATTTAGAACAAGCCCGAGCACAACTTGCAGAAGCACAAGCTGGTAGTCGTCCTCAAGAAATTGCCCAAGCTCGAGCGCGACTGGCGCAAGCGCAAGCAGAACTTGCACAAGCTCAAGCGGGAAGTCGTGTGGAAGAAATTGCCAAAGCTCAAGCGCAGGTAAATCAATACCAAGCCCAATTGCAACAAGCCAAATCCCGCTTGGAATTGGCGACAGCTCGGGTTCAGCGCAGACAATACGCCGCATCCCAAGGTGCAGTCTCTCGCGATTATTTCGACGAAGCTTTGACAGAACAACGCAACGCTAAAGACAACCTCGAACAAGTTCAAGCCAGCTTGGAAGCTGCAAAACAAGAACTAGCAAGATTGCGTAACGGTTCTCGTCCAGAAGAAATTGCCCAAAGAAAAGCTGCTGTTGCAGAAGCACAAGCGGCGTTGCAACTTTTAGAAAGCGGTACTCGTTCAGAAGTTATTGCTCAACGCCAAGCAGCGGTAGCGGTGGCGCAAGCACAGTTAAAAGCAGCACAACTGAGATTGCAAGATACTATTATCCGTGCTCCTTTTGCAGGAATTATTACGCAGAAATATGCTAGCGACGGCGCCTACGTGGCACCTACTACTTCTGCTTCTTCTAGCGCCTCTGCAACTTCTAGTTCTATTGTCGCATTAGCAAAGGGATTAGAAGTACTAGCTCAAGTTCCAGAAGCCGATATTGGTAGAATCAAAAAGGGACAACAGGTAGAAATTACCACGGATGCCTATCCCGATCGCGTGTTTAAAGGACATGTGCGTTTGATTGCTCCAGAAGCGGTGAAGGAAGAGGGAGTGACCTTGTTTCAGGTGCGAGTAGCCATAGATACCGGCCAGCAAGAACTGCGTTCTGGTTTGAATGTGGATTTAACTTTTTTGGGAGACAAAGTTAATAATGCTTTGTTAGTACCAACGGTGGCTATTGTAACTGAAAAAGGAAATACCGGAGTTTTGGTTCCTGATGCCAACAACAAACCTCAGTTTCGCTCGGTGACCATAGGAGCGCAAGTCAAAGACCAAACCCAAATTTTAGAAGGATTAAAGGCAGGCGATCGCGTTTTTCTCAACCCGCCTCCGGATTACAAGCAAAAACAGGCACAAAAGTAAAAATGAACTTACTGGAAAGTCTGCAAATGGCAGGGAAAACCCTGCTGTCAAATAAATTACGCAGTGCCCTGACCATGCTGGGTATTATCATCGGTAATGCTTCGGTGATTGCCATGCTTGGCGTTGGAGAAGCAGGTCAAAAATTTGTCAGCAAGCAGCTGGAGTCCCTAGGACCGAATGTGTTGTTTATACTGCCTGGAAACAGAGAAACACAGCGCATTTCTTTTGAGGTACCAAAAACCCTAGTGCTAGCGGACGCTCAAGCAATTGCCACTCAAGTACCAACAGTGGTGGGAGTTGCTCCAGAATTGAATACAAGGCAAGTAGTCACATACCGCAACCGCAACACAAATGTCAGTATTATTGGTACAACCCCCAGTTTTCCCAAAGTCAGAGAATTTGAAGTTGCCAAAGGGCGATTTTTTACAGATATAGATATCAAGCGCAACAACCAAGTAACCGTCCTAGGAGCAGACTTGGCGGAAAGATTGTTTGGTAACCAAAATCCAGTTGGAGAACAACTGCGAATTAAAAATAGCAGCTTTCAAATTATTGGAGTGTTAGAAGCAAAAGGCTCTAGTCTGGGTGCAAATTATGACGAAGCAGCGCTAATCCCGCTTACAACCTCAGCCAATCGCCTGGTGGGACGTAACTCTCCCTACGGCATTGCCTTAGATTATATAGTTGCTTCGGCACGCAATTCTCAAAGTGTAGATGCCGCAGAGTTCCAGATTACCAATTTGCTGCGCTTGCGACACAAAATCACCGGAGAAGATGATTTTAGCATTCGTTCTCAAAAAGATGCCTTGCAAATTGTCGGTCAAATCACCGGTGCGCTGACAATTATGCTGGCGGCGATCGCTGCCATTTCTTTAATTGTAGGCGGCATTGGCATTATGAATATCATGCTGGTTTCGGTGACCGAACGCACCCAGGAAATAGGATTGCGAAAAGCCATAGGCGCTACCGAGCGAGATATCCTGCTACAGTTTGTGATTGAAGCAATAATTCTTTCAGCTGCGGGCGGTTTGATCGGTACAGTCATTGGCAGTAGCGGTGTACTATTGGTAGGAGCTTTGACGCCATTAAAAACAGAAATTTCTCCTCTAGCCATTGCTATAACTGTTGCTACATCTGGTAGCATAGGCTTATTTTTTGGCGTTCTTCCCGCTCGTCGGGCCGCTAAACTGGACCCGATTGTAGCTTTGAGAACTACATAGCTACAAGTTCGTACCACAGGAGGTTCAGCTAGCGTTATGAAAACTCCATCGCCAATGGAAAGTTTACCATCCACCGTGGAAACACGAGAAATTATTCGCTTAGAAAATGTCTTTAAAATTTACGGTAGTGGTGAAACAGAAGTACAAGCACTTGCTGGCGTTAACCTGGCGATCGAAAAAGGTGAGTATTGCTCGATTATGGGAGCATCTGGTTCTGGGAAATCTACAGCCATGAATATTATTGGCTGTTTGGATCGCCCAACCTCAGGACGTTATTACTTGGATAACGTTGATGTAGCAAAATTGGACGATACTGAATTAGCCCACATTCGCAATCAAAAAATTGGCTTTGTCTTTCAGCAATTTTACCTTTTACCCCAGCTGACAGCACTAGAGAACGTGATGTTACCGATGGTCTACGCTGGTGTTAAACCTAAAGAAAGATACTGCAGAGCAACTGAAGCGTTAAAGCGGGTAGGTTTAGAAAACCGCCTCCACAACAAACCCAATCAACTTTCTGGAGGACAGCAACAACGGGTGGCGATCGCCCGTGCTATTGTTAACCGTCCTATTTTGCTTTTGGCCGATGAACCCACAGGAGCTCTTGATTCCCGCACTACCCAGGAAGTATTAAATATCTTTAGAGAATTAAACGCTACTGGCATTACGGTGGTAATGGTAACTCACGAACCTGATGTTGCTCGCCAAACTCAACGCATTATTTGGTTCCGCGATGGTAAAGTCATACATTCCCATTTAACTCCGGAGCAATTGCTGGAGTTGGGAAGCAGATAGTTGCATACTTCCCCACCTATAAATAACAAGGCTAAACAACAAGAATCGCCCTCCGCTGGAAAGAGTTTTGCAAATTTCGCATTCGTGCTTTTATCTATCTGCTAATAGAGGTGAACAATCTATCCGGGGGTATCCAGAACCTGGGGCTTGACTTTGGTAGAATCTCGGCAGTGAGTGTAGAAAAATTACAAGGGAGATTGATTATGCCAGAAGAAATTAAGCCTAACGTTTCTGAAGCCGCCAGCGAAGATGCAAAATTAGCGGCTGAAAGTATCGCCAGCGGTGAGGAAAAAGCGCCAACTGTTGATATGGAAGCAGATTACCAAGCTGCACAACAATACAGTCAAGGCGATCGCTCCAGCGAAGGTACAAAGGAAACTGCACCTGAAGCACAACCAACTTCAGCTCAACCAACTGGAAATCCTGAAGATTACCAACAAATGGCTAAGGAAGTAGGACATTCGGAACCCGCTGTGACCAAAGTTACCGATGATTTAGTAGAACAAGCTATAGATCGGGGAACATCAAAGTAAATTTCAGCGCCTGAGTTCTTTTGGCTGTATTAACAGCTGTTGATCGCCTCTAGAAGTTCGCTGGGATGATGAACCAAAAAACAGGGATTTTGTTTAGCTAAGACTTCTGGCGAATTAAATCCCCAGGTCACTGCTATAACTTTAATATTAGCTTTTTTTGATGCTTCTATGTCTCTGGTTTCATCCCCAATGTAGATAACTTCTTCTGGCTTGATTTGTTTTTGGCGAAGCACGCTGTTAATAATTGTTGTTTTTCCAAAAAATGTTACCCCGGAATGAATAAATTCAAACAAGTGGTGCAGGTCATTTATTTGAAGAAACTCTGTAACATTTTCCCTGGAATTAGAGGTAATAATTCCTAAGCGGTGACCTTCGGTTTTAAGTGCTGTTAGCGCGTCTCTAATGCCCGGAATTGGCTTTAATTCCGGTATTTTATTTTTTAATTCACCTTTAACTCTTTTTGCTAGAAAAGGAATTCTAAAAAGAGAAATGCCTGAGTATTTGATAATTTCTCTTGAAGTTAAATTCCTCAGCAAAGCTAGTTCCTGCGGATCGATCTGTGCATAACCAAATTCTTTGGCTAAGCGGTTAGCAATATTTACAAGGGCGTCTACTGTATCGGCAATGGTACTATCAAAATCAAAAATAATAACTTTCTGAATCATTCTTGTACTAAGTGGAATGCGTTTAGATTAGCACGGGCATTCCGTCGTAACATCTCTGGTTTAATCCGCCGCAAAGCCGAAGCTGGAAATCTTTCATCCCACTCTTGATCTGAGATTTGTGCTAATTCTATCAGCTTGGGTGCGATATTCCCAGGATAGGGTTGAAATTCTGGCACGTCAGTGGTGCGAGCAAAACGCTGGTTCCAGGGACAAACATCCTGACAAATATCGCAACCGGCAACCCAACCTTGCAAATGGGTTGCGATCGCCTCTGGCAATTTTTCCTGGCGATTTTCAATTGTGTGGTAGGCAATACAACGATTGGCATCTACTACAAACGGTTGGACGATCGCACCTGTGGGACACGCTTGCAAGCAGCGAGTGCAGCTACCGCAGTGTTCTGTATGAGGATTATCTGGCTGTAATTCTAGATTTGTCAATACTTCTCCCAGAAACACCCAAGAACCGTATTCGCGAGTGATGACATTACTGTTTTTGGCGATCCAGCCAATACCAGCTCGCTGCGCCCATACTTTGTCTTGCACCGGACCCGTATCCACGTAATAACGGGTTTGTATGTTTTCGCCTTGTTGCTGCAACCAACAGCAAAGGGCTTTCAATTTTTTTTGCATGACTTTATGGTAGTCCCGTCCCCAAGCGTAACGGGAAATTTTGGCATATTCGTTACCTTCGGGACGTTGGTGGGGCGTGTAGTAATTGAGAGCAACGCAAATGAGCGATCGCACTTCTCTCATCACCAGGCGAATGTCCTGACGCTTGGGAGAACTCATCCATTCCATATCGGCGTGATAGCCCAACGCCAGCCATGCTTGCAGCCGCTGCTTCTCCGTATTATCCCCATCTTCCACAGCAGCTATTCCTACTTTATGAAACCCCAATTCCAAGGCTTTCTGTTTTACTTCAACGCTCCTTGTTCCCGAAATTCGATTCATTTATCTTATGGAAAATAAGCCGAAAAAGTGGCATATAAATTATACCTCATCCAGACTGTGCATACCTTTGCTCTTTTTTACAACGATGATTTGTAAATTTTATTTGCAATTTGTAAATAAATGATTCAATATATAAAGCGGGAGTGAAAAAACCCCTCAGTAACCCCCAGCGTACTTACTTATCGACTGTGGAGGCAAATATGGCATTCACTGCTGATTCAACTCAAAGGATTTTTGCTTACAGCACTCAACCAACTGACGCGGTTGCATCTACTGTAGCCTTATTCAACAGCTTGAGCGTAGATGACCAGCTAGCAGTGCTTTGGTATGCTTATACCGAGATGGGACGTTCTATTACACCTGCTGCTACAGGCGCTGCTCGCTTGCAATTAGCTGAAGGTCTATTAAATCAGATTAAGCAAATGTCTCATGCAGAGCAGTTACAGGTAATGCGCGACCTGGCTGCGAAGAGAAATACACCCATTTCTCGCTCTTACGGTGTTTTAAGTCCTAACACTAAACTAGCTTTTTGGTATGAACTATCTGAATTAATGGTAAAGGGATTTGTTGTACCAATGCCAGCTAACTATCAACTTTCTCGTGATGGCGCGCAGGTGTTGGAAGCACTCAAGCAACTTGATTTTAGTCAACAAATTACTGTTCTTCGTAAAGTTGTTACTAGTATGGGAGTAGACCCTCTAGCAGATTAAGCAGATTAATTTTGTTGTCAAATCCTAAATTTATTGAATATATTAGGTTGCTCTTTATATCCCCGTTACTTACGGGAACGCATATAAAGAGCATTTTTTAGTTGCGTGCTGGTAGTTAGGTGGTAACTGTAAGGGGTTTGAAATCATCTAGCAAAACACACAGGACTGACTTCCTTGTCTGTTGTGCTTTTGTGTCTTCTGACTTTTAGGAAAATACATCTTCAGCAGCAAGTTTCTCAGCTGCTATTGCGTGTAAGTTGATGGAAATAAATCATCTGGAGTTACGATTATGCTTTCGTCGCAGCCGTCAAAATATGTAGATGATGCGGGAGATTTGGTGATTGAGGGAATTGGTGAACCAACTATATTGCAGTATTTTCAAACCTTGAACGCAGGGGAATTTGATGCTACTGCTGCTTTATTTGCAGATGATGGCGTTATGCACGCACCCTTTGAGTCTGGTATTGCGGGTAGGTCTGCGATCGCTGCTTACCTCAAACAAGAAGCTCGGGGTGTCAAAGCTTTTCCCCGCCAAGGAATAGCCGAAGCTTTAGAAAATGGCCAAACTCAATTTCAAGTCACGGGTAAAGCACAAACCTCTTGGTGTGGCGTCAATGTTTTGTGGGAGTTTCTTCTCAATCAAGAAAAACAAATTCTGGATGTTAAAATCAAGCTTCTAGCTTCGCCACAAGAATTACTGAATTTGCGACGCTAATAGCAAGTGCTACCCATGCAATTTGTATGGTTTTGAGTAGCGCCAAAGCGCTACTTAATTTTTGCGGATATCTGTAATTTTTGAGAATTAGTAATTAATAAAAAAACTTTCTCTTGTGGCAAATATTTTAAGTATTTATACTTTTTCCCTCTCGAAATTATCAAGACATCATCAAAATTTGGCTTTATTATCACTGCCAATTAAAACTATAATTAAATTTATTCCCAAGAAAATATTTCTCTAGAAACTGGATGGGAGAGTGAGTAATGACTCAAGAATTCTCCACAAAGTGGTGGGCTGCTTTTTCGTGTCTTGCCTTTATAGAAGGCATTTTATTGGTGATGTTATTTTCTGGTCGCGGTTCTGTATTAATTATAGCAGCATTGATTTTTATTGCTTTATTAATGTTTTTTCTCCCGCGAGCGGATGATGTAATTGCGCTAACATTTGACAGGGATAAAATCGAAAATAAAATTAATTCCCTCAACAAAAAAATGACTACCACCAAGAACAGGGTGGATAGATTATATATCTTATCCATGCCAGAATCTATGTATAAAACTCTGCAAAAAATCAACTCTGGTGATTATGGTAATTATGATTTATCAGCGAAATTAGAAAGGGAATTATATTTTTTACGAGATCTGGGTTATATAGATGAGATAGAAGAAATTCGCGACATACCCTATAAAGGAAATAACCTTTGCAATTACGTGAAAATTACAGCAGCAGGTAAGCAGTTTCTGGAGCTGCGTAAGAGTATAGAGGAAGAAAACAGCAAGAAGAAAGATTAAGAATTGACTGCGGCTAACAGTTTAAATTTAATTATTGCTACTTCCACAAACAAGATTGATATCACTCGCGCCAGGGTGAAATTACTTATAAGCAAGTTATATTAGTATTAATAATCACAATACAATTTTATTACTGGAACGACACAAAGGACACAAAAACAAGCCGGAGCTATAACCGTAGTATCACTGGTCACCTAAAAAGAAAAGCGAACAGCAAGGGTCAAAATAACTTCTATAAAAAACGAGTAGAGGCATGTTAACTTGTTAAATCCATTGTCTCCTCTCTCGGTCTTACCAATGCATTTGTACTATCTAGAACCCCAACATTTCGCAGAAATTGTCAATGGTAGTGGTATAGATAAACACATAGCTCGACTCAACTTTATTTCTCTTCCAGCTGCAAGCGTTTACGATTATTTGTTCATTTCTGAGCGCTTACCGCGTACCAACACTGGAATGGTTAAAAGTAGTTGGCTCCATCGTTACGCTGCTATTGCTTGTGGTGGTTGGTGGTGTTCTGGATTAGATCCCTTAAATGACTGGAAACAGATGGAGTGGGGATGTTTTAAGCCAGACCGACCGCGATTGCATCCTCAAAAAGGTAAGTTCATCAAATACGAACATCCTCCTTGCACGCCAACCCGAATATTTTGTCTGCGAGTACCTTTGGGTATTTGGCAGCAAGTTGCCCAGCGTTACAATCAAGCTATGCCTGAAAATATCAGCATAACCGAAAATGGCGAAGCCGTGGGCTTTTGGCAATGGGTAATGGAAAGGAAAATACCGGTGATTATTTGCGAGGGTGCAAAGAAAGCTGCTGCGCTTTTAACTCAGGGATATGCAGCTATCGGTATTCCTGGAATTACCAGCGGTTATCGCGTTACGAAAGATAAATTTGGTAAAGCGATCGCTCGTCAGCTCGTACCCGATTTAGCTGCGTTTGCGATCGCCAAGCGCACGTTTTACATTTGCTTTGACTTTGAAACTCAACCTCAGAAAATTGCTGCAGTAAACAACGCGATCTCTCAACTCGGTTTTTTATTCCAGGCGAAAAATTGTTCCGTGCAAGTTATCGAACTTCCGGGGATGGAAAAAGGAGTTGATGAGTTTATTGTTGCTAAAGGGGCGATCGCTTTTGAAAAAATTTACCGCCAAAGTCTGGATTTAGAAGTTTATCTTGCTCACACCAAACCCCACAGCAAATTAACTATCACTCCTGCAGTTACCCTCAACTGTCGCTACTTAGAAGAAATAAATTTTCCCCCCTCTGGACTGGTAGGAATTAAATCAGCCAAAGGAACGGGTAAAACCACAGCATTACAAGCACTTGTCAAGCAAGCTAAAAGTAGAAATCAACCAGTTCTATTAATTACTCACAGAATTCAACTCGGACGATTTCTGTGTGAAAAAATCGGTATTCCTTGGGGACTTAGTAAAGAAGATGGAGAAAATGAAAAATTACCTTCAGAGGAGATTTCTCAGTTAATATCCCCGTTTGTGTCTATCTTCGGTTCTTCTTCCTCTGTTAATTCCTTGGGATTGTGTGTGGATTCTCTTTGGAAACTTCATCCTCAACAATGGCAAAAAGCAATAGTCATTTTAGATGAAGTGGAACAATCTTTATGGCATTTACTCAATAGCAGTACTTGTCAAGAAAAACGCATCAAAATCTTAAAAACCTTTCAGCAACTTATTTCTCAAGTTATAACTACGGGTGGATTAGTCATTGCTCAAGATGCTGATTTATCAGATGTATCTTTGGAATATTTACAAGCATTAGCAGGTGTAAAATTAACTCCTTGGATAATTGTAAATATTTGGAAACCTCAGGAAGGTTGGGACGTGACTTTTTATGATTCTCCCAATCCAACTCCTCTCATTCACCAGCTAGAATTAGATTTACTTGCGGGAAAGAAATGCTACGTTACCACTGACAGTCGTTCTGGGCGCTACAGTTGTGAAACCATAGCAAGTTATCTGCAAGAGCGTTTACAAAGATTGCAAAAACAATTTCCTAAAACTTTGTTAATTACTAGCCTCACAACCAATACACCCGGACATGAAGCAGCTAATTTTATAGCAGCTATTAATCAAAAAGTAACTGCATACGATGCTGTTTTCGTCACTCCTAGTTTGGGAACGGGAATTAGTATTGATGTTAAACATTTTGATTGTGTTTATGGAATTTTTCAAGGAGTGATTCCTGATTCAGAAGCACGACAAGCATTAGCAAGAGTGCGCGATAATGTACCGCGAATAGTTTGGTGTGCTAAACGCGGTATTGGTTTAATTGGTTCTGGTAGTACTAATTATCGCTTGCTATCTTATTGGTACCAAGAAAATCAAAAAGAAAATTTATCTCTTCTCAGTCCTCTCTATGATATAGATGTTGATTTCCCCTCAGTTTACGATCCGGTGCATTTGCGAACTTGGGCGAAATTAGCAGCAAGGGTCAACGCTTCCATTAACTTGTACCGCGAATCGATGCAAGATGGCTTAATTAATGATGGTCATAAAATTCAAATACGCAGTCACGCAGCTCACAACAATATCATTAGAGATTTACGCCTTGCTTTTTTAGCAACAGACCCCAAGGATTTAGCAACTCAAAGAAGGCTGATTATAGAAATTATTAAAGTGCAAAAAGATTGGCATCAAAAGCGTAAAAAAGCTAAAGAAATTAAACGCCAGTTTAGAGAAATTAAACAACAAAACCAACTTTTAGCGGCGAATGCTGTTGCAAGTGCTGGAGATATCAATTACTTAGAATACGAACGTTTACTGGCAAAAAATGTCCTTACCAATGAGGAGCGCGATCGAATTCACAAATATACTCTGCAACAAAAATATGGAGTCAAAGTAACTCCAGAACTGAAATTGCGGGATGATAAAGGTTATTACGAACAACTATTAACTCATTATTACCTTACTCATGAAAGAGAATATTTCCGAAGCAGAGACAAACAACAATTGTATGAGCACTTAATGGGAGGTGAAGGAAAAGTTTTTCTACCAGATTTAAAGAATTATACGTTGAAAATAGAAGTTTTAAAAGCTTTAGGAATATTAAATTTTTTGGACAGGGAGCTAAAATTTAATGAAAACGACCCAGATTTAATGTCATTAAAAAATACTGTAGTTTATTACAGCAAACCAATCCAAAGAACACTAGGTATAAATTTAGTGAAAAAAAACGAGAGAGTTTCTGCTGTGAATATACTGGCTCGCTTGTTAAAATTACTAGGATTAAAATTGAAAAAAGTAGATGAATTTTATCAAATAGATCCCAAGACGTTTGAGGATGGGAGAGAAAAAATATTTGCCATTTGGCGACAAAGAGATGAATTGATGTTAACTAATAACAAAAGCTTGGGATTGCGTATTATGCGTGGTGATTGTGAGGGCAAATCTGAAAAACAACTGCTACAGGCGAAGTAGCGGTGCGTGAAAATAAGTTTTCAGCTTTTAGTTTTCAAAACAGTTAGCAAGTACAGCCTTGCGTACGATAATTGGAAATAACAACTATCAAGACTTGAAAAAAAATAGAAAAGCTGCTAGTTGATGTTACTCTGCTTTGAGAGCTACAAGGAAAATTGACTAATGTTAAAAGTATTTGCTGATAGGGGCGGTACATTTACAGATATTGTTGTTGTTACCGATGAGCAAGCAATTATAGACAGACTTGCAAAACATCAAGAACGTTTTTTAATCGTTCCTCTTCCCCAGCAGAAATGGATTGTAATTTACAAACTGCTTTCGGAAAATCCTGAGCATTACCAAGATGCAGTAATTCAGGGAATTCGTGATGTGATGGGAATTTCTCCCCACGAACCCCTTCCGGAAAAAGCCATAGAAGTGGTAAAAATGGGGACAACGGTAGCCACAAATGCGCTGTTAGAAAGGAAAGGCGATCGCGTAGTTCTTGTGATTACCAAAGGATTTAAAGATGCATTGCGAATTGGCTACCAAAATCGTCCTGACATTTTTGCTCGACAAATTGTTTTACCGACGATGCTTTACGAACAAGTAGTCGAGGTAGACGAACGCTACGATGCAAAAGGTAACGAATTAACTGCAGTGAACCTCGAGCAGGTCAAAAAAGACTTACAAACAGCTTACGACAAGGGAATTCGCAGTTGCGCGATCGTGTTCGTGCATGGCGATCGCTATCCCCGTCACGAACAACAAGTTGCGGAAATCGCCCGGGAAATTGGGTTTACGCAGATATCCGTATCCCACCAAGTCAGTCCTTTGATGAAATTGATCGCTCGAGGTGACACAACAGTTGTGGATGCATATTTAACTCCTATTCTGCGTCGCTACGTCAATCAAGTAGCAGCTCAATTACCTGGGGTGAAATTAATGTTTATGAAGTCCGATGGAGGTTTAGTTGCAGCAGAAAAATTTCAAGGAAAAGATAGTATTTTGAGTGGTCCTGCTGGAGGTATAGTTGGGGCAGTACAAACTAGCAAAAGAGCAGGTTTTGATTTAGCGATCACCTTTGATATGGGCGGAACAAGCACCGATGTCGCCCACTTTCGAGGAGAGTACGAACGACAGCTAGAATCAGAGATCGCGCTCGTGCGGATGCGAGTCCCCATGTTAGCGATTTATACTATTGCTGCTGGGGGTGGTTCCATTTTATTTTTTGATGGTTCTCGCTACCGCGTGGGACCTGAATCTGCTGGTGCGAATCCCGGTCCTGCGTGTTATCGCCGTGGGGGTCCTTTAGCTGTGACAGATGCAAATGTCATGTTAGGCAAAATTCATCCCCAATATTTTCCCTGCGTCTTTGGTCCTGAGGGGAATTTACCCTTGGATAAAGATATTGTGGTGGAAAAATTTACTCGTTTAGCCCAGGATATTAAAAACGCCACAGGTCACATCCGCACTCCCGAACAAGTAGCTGCTGGATTTATAGCGATCGCCGTAGAAAACATGGCCAATGCAATTAAAAAAAATTAGTCTGCAAAGGGGTTACGATGTCACAAAATATACTCTTTGTTGTTTTGGCGGTGCGAGCGCCCAAGTTGCTTGTTTAATCGCCGATACCTTGGGAATGAAAAGGATATTTTTGCATCCTTACGCTGGAGTTCTTTCGGCTTATGGTATGGGATTAGCCGATCTTCGAGCTATTCGGGAAAAAGGAGTAGAAAAGCCTTTAACCAAAGCATTAATTCCACAACTGCTACAGTTAATAGAAACTCTGGAAACCCAAGCAAAAACTGAATTACTCTCCGAGCAAGTTGAAGTAACCAGCAAAGAAGAAGTAGTCAAAAAAGTTAATTTAAAATATGAAGGAACCAATTCTATATTAACTGTTAATTTTGCCTCAGACGTAGGATTAATGCAACAAGAATTTGAGATAGAACATAAGTCTCGCTATGGTTTCATTCAAAAAGAAAAAAGCTTAATTGTCGAATCGGTATCTGTGGAAGTAATTCAAAAAATGGATACTCCCGAAGAACCTCTTGTTACTCGTACTCGTTCTTGGAATGAACCTCCTTCGTCTGTGGAAACAGTCAGAATGTTTACTGCTGAAAAATGGTACGATACTCCCGTATATCGACGAGAAGATTTACAACCAGAAGATACTGTTAGCGGTCCTGCAATTCTTGTTGAGAAAATCAGCACAATTGTCGTCGAACCTGATTGGGAAGCTAAGTTAACCGAGCGCAATCATTTAATTTTGCAACGCAGCGATTAAATGAGCCAAACAATTGAGTTTGTAGTGAACGCTTTCGTTTCCACTAGTTGCCAGAGGTGTTTATAAAAAATGTCTGCTAAAAGTCAATGCGATCCCGTTCGTCTGGAAATTTTCAAAAATCTCTACCAATTTATCGCCGAACAAATGGGAATTGTGCTGCAAAACACAGCCGCATCAGTAAATATTAAAGAACGTTTGGATTTCTCCTGTGCTATTTTTGATGCTTGTGGATTACTAGTAGCTAACGCTCCCCACATTCCCGTACATTTAGGTTCCATGAGCGAAAGCGTTCGCAGTTTAATTAATGATAAAGGCGACACTTTCCAAGTTGGTAATGTTTATCTTTCTAATAATCCCTATAATGGCGGAACTCATCTCCCAGATGTCACGGTAATTACCCCTGTTTTTGATGAAGGGGAAAAAGAAATTATTTTCTACGTAGCTTCCCGCGGACACCAAGCTGATATTGGCGGGATTACTCCTGGTTCTATGCCTCCTCACAGTACTACAATAGTAGAAGAAGGAATTTTGTTTGATAATTTTCTCTTAGTTGAACAAGGTAAATTTCAGGAAAAACAACTGCGAGAAATACTCCTCAACCATCCCTATCCAGCTCGCAATCCCGATCAAAATATTGCTGATTTTCAAGCACAAATTGCTGCTAATGAAAAAGGAGTGCAAGAACTGCGGAAAATGGTTTCTCAGTATGGGCTGGAAACAGTCCAAGCTTATATGAAATTTGTTCAAGACAATGCCGAAGAATCAGTAAGAAAAGCTATTGATGTTCTCCAAGATGGCTTTTTTATTTATGAAATGGATGACGGTGCACGCGTTCAAGTCAAAATCACAATTAATCGAGAACATCGCAGTGCTACTATTGATTTTACAGGTACTTCTGCGCAATTAAATTCTAACTTTAATGCTCCCAAAGCTGTTACCCAAGCAGCAGTTTTATATGTTTTTCGGACTTTGGTTGATGATAGTATTCCTCTGAATGCTGGTTGTCTCAAACCTTTAGAAATTATTATTCCTGAAGGCTGCATGCTCAACCCAACTTATCCAGCAGCAGTGGTAGCTGGAAATGTAGAAACATCCCAAACGATTGTCGATGCTTTGTACGGTGCTTTGGGTGTTATGGCTGCTTCTCAGGGAACGATGAACAATTTTACTTTTGGTAACGAGCATTATCAATATTACGAAACTATCTGCGGTGGTTCTGGAGCAGGAGCTGACTTTGACGGTACTGATGCGGTCCATACTCACATGACTAACTCTCGCCTCACCGATCCGGAAGTTTTAGAGACCCGTTATCCCGTTTTGTTAGAAAGCTTTAGCATTCGTCCCGATAGCGGGGGTAAAGGAAAACATTCAGGTGGAAATGGGGTGATCCGACGCATCCGATTTCTAGAACCGATGACGGCGAGTATTCTTTCTAATCGTCGGTTGGTTCCTCCCTTTGGACTAAACGGAGGGGAAGCTGGACTTGTAGGACGCAATTGGGTGGAACGTCGGGATGGGAGCCAAGAAATTTTAGGTAGTACAGCAACCGTGCAAATGCAACCTGGAGATGTGTTTGCGATCGCCACTCCTGGGGGAGGAGGATTTGGTGCCAGATAACAAGAAAATTATTAATGGTCGATAGTTGCTGTTTTTTGCGCTTGCAGTGTTGTTTCCTCTTCCCCAAGGTGTTTATCTTTCTATTTGCTCGATTTCTTTGGGAACTCCAGCAGTCAACACCTCGTGGCTTGTTGGTGTTACCAATACATCATCTTCAATGCGGATGCCAATACCAACCCAACGCGGATCGATTTCTGGTTGGTCTTGTGCAGGTTTGGTATCTGGAACGATATACAATCCCGGTTCTACTGTTAGCACTTGACCTGGTTGCAAAATTTGCGGGTTTTCACCGTGCTGGTAAACTCCAACATCGTGAACGTCTAAACCCAGCCAATGTCCGGTGCGGTGCATGTAGAATGGTTTGTATTTTTCTTGTTCGATCAAACTATCTATTTCGCCTTTGAGGATACCGAGTTCTACCAATCCTTCTGTCAGCACGCGTACGGCAGTCTCGTGAATTAAATTATAAGGGTTGCCTGGTTGTACTTTGGCGATCGCTTGTTTTTGTGCAGCCAAAACAATTTCGTATAACGCTTTTTGTTCGGGAGTAAATTTTCCACCGACTGGAAATGTGCGTGTAATATCCGAGTTGTAATAATTGTAGGCACATCCAGCATCAATCAGCAGTAGTTCCCCATCCTGCATTTGCCGATTGTTTTCAGTGTAGTGCAGGATGCAGGCGTTAGCACCAGAGGCGACAATGGAAGGATAGGCAGGTCCCATTGCACCCCGCTTTCTAAAGATGTATTCTATTTCTGCCTGCACTTGGTACTCGTAAAGTCCTGGTGCAGTAATTTTCATGGCGTGATTGTGTGCTTCCACAGCAATATTAGCAGCCTGGCGCATCAATTCTAATTCTGCTTCGCTTTTGTGCAGTCGCATGCTGTGGAGAATAGGACCGGTGTCTTCTATAGCAACAGGTCCCGTACCCCGTTTGGGATAGGTCTGCATCAGTCTTTGCCAAATTGCCAGAATTTTTTCGTTCAAAGCGCGATCGCGTCCCAAGTGATAGTAGATGCGATCTGATTTTTCCAAATACTGCGGTAGCTTTTCATCTAGTTGAGCGATCGGATAAGCTTCATCCGCACCGTATATTTCTTTAGCTGCTTGTGTTCCACACCGGTAACCACTCCAAATTTCCTTTTCTCTGTCCTTGGGTTGCACAAACAACACAAACCGATGTTCTGGATGGTGCGGCGATAAAACAGCCACTGCTTGCGGTTCGTTAAACCCGGTCAAATAAAAGAAGTCACTATCTTGACGAAAATTATACTCGACGTCATTGTGCATTACTGCCGTTGGCGCGCTGCAAAAAATAGCTGTACCCTGGCCAATTTTCGACATTAATGCTTCCCGACGCTGCCGATACTCTGTTTGCATAATCATCTATTTTCTCAAAAAATTTTCTTTGCTTGCTCGCCCCGTTTTTTTGTATTTTACAGTACAAATACTGTTTTGGCGCTCTTTTGTGTATTTCTAACCTGCACTTGTGCAATTTTCATTCCGCGTCACTACATTTGACAGTCAAAAATGTGCTAGCCGCTTATTTTACTTGAGAAATAGATATAAAAACTGTTGCATCTTTTTGAATGTTTTTCTAGACAACTTTTCTAGTTTTTAAAAAGTAATATTCCATACTTTTCGGAGAATTGTACTTGCAATTTTACGGAATATTATTAGCTAGGAAATAGCCTTTTGTCCGAGATTTTTAAAATTTATTAAGGAAATCTTAAAAAGAGAAATTTGTTATTAAATAACACTTGAATTAAAAACAAAAAAATAGTTAAAAGGTTTATTACCACTTGTCACAAACACACGCCATGTTGAGCTCATCTCCTACACAAAAAGCTACGCTAAATACAGATATTGTCAGTGCAGTTTCAACATCAACAGTTCCTCAGGAGTTACAAACTCAGTCCTACTATAGTTCCTCTGCTTCTTCATCGGCGCTTGCTGATGTTCCTAAAAATCCCAATCCTGCACTCAGTAGTGCGGCAATTTTTCCTGACTTTAACGGTGACGGTAAAAACGACAAAATCTGGCGTAACTCTCAAAACGGTCAAATAGCTATTTGGTTGATGAATGGCAAACAAAATCCTGCTGGAGATTTTGTTAAGGATGGTAATGGCAATAACATCACAATGGGGCAAGATTGGGACCTCAAAATTGGTGATTTCAATGGTGATAATAAGACTGATTTACTTTGGCACAACAATGCTACAGGGGCGAACCAAATTTGGTTGATGAATGGTACGCAAATTGCCTCCAAAGCTGATTTACCAGCAACTAATGGTTGGACACCCCTGATTGCAGATTTTAACGGCGATCACAAAACCGACATTCTTTGGCGAAATACAACCACGGGCGAGAACGCCGTTTGGCAAATGAATGGCACGCAAATTAGCTCGGCTGATTTTCTACCAAAATTAGATAAAAACTGGACTGCTTCCATTGTTGATGTTAACGGCGATGGTAAGACAGATATTTTCTGGCGCAATTCCACAACGGGTGAAAACGCTGTTTGGCAGATGGATGGCAAAAATATTACTAGTGGAAAATTTCTCCCCACCCTTGATAGCAATTGGGAGGCTACACCCGGGTATTTCAACCGCGATTTACAAACCGACATTCTTTGGTACAACAAAACAACAGGTGAAACCAAATTATGGACAATGAATGGCACAACTGTTGCTAGCGATACTCCCTTGGGTAAAGTAGAGGGTTCTAAACCTTTAATTGGCGATTTTAACGGCGATGGTCAGACCGATGTCCTGTGGTACAACCAGCAAACAGGCAAAGGTAAAGTATGGGTAGTAGATAACGCCAAGGTAGCTGGTGAAATTGCTGCTGATGCGCCAAGTGCAAGCTGGACACCTACTATTGGCGATTATGACGGCGATGGCAAGACAGACATGTTCTGGCGCGATTCTCAAACAGGTCAGAACGCGATCGTGATTATGAACGGTACTACAAATCCCCAACCTTCGCTTTTGCCTTCGGTGGGTGGGGAATGGTACGACGGTACAACTCCCAAAAAGGCATAAAACAGTAACATTGCAAGCAAACAGTTCCAAGCGGGTGCTTGGCCAGGGAACGGCGGACTATCCCAGCACGCAAGCTCACCAGAAGACACAAGCTGTGATTTCTCCTATTTGACAAGCACGTAACAAGCGCATCTACTACCCGCTTGTTTTCTCCTGCCAACGTTTTTTTTGAAAAAAGGAAATAAGAAATATAATTTGTTATTTTTACAAACAATTGAGCAAATATTAGATGTTAATTTTTAACAAAAAAATAATTCCAACCAAGCTAAAAAGTTTATGAATACAAATTAGTATTAAACATTATGCTTGCCGCTGATAATTTTGCGAGTTTATCTGCCAATGCTGTGGCATCAAAATATGCTCCCGTCTCTACAAATATTTTTGAGAACGGGATTTATTCAAATCCTTATTTGAACCTTGGACATTCCTCACAACCACTACCAGATGAGCAGCAAGCTTTCATAGCAAAAAATGCTAACCCCAATCCTAGGTTTAGCAACGCAACGCTGGTTCCTGATTTTAACGGTGATGGAAAAGCCGACAAATTTTGGCGCAATTCCCAAACAGGTGAAACTGCTATTTGGTTGATGGACGGTACAAAGCCTACAGGAGCTTTCTTACCAAAAGTTGATAGTTCTTGGGATTTTGCGTATGCTGATTTCAATCGCGATGGTAAAACAGATTTGTTCTGGCGCAATAAAAATAGCGGTGACAACGTGATTTGGCTTTTGGATGGTACAAATATTACCTCCGCAGTTACTTTACCTGCGGTAAATCCAGCCTGGACTTTTGCTATTGCTGATTTTAACGGAGATGGTAGAAGCGATGTTTTTTGGCACAATCCTCAAACAGGTGAAAATGCTACTTGGTTGATGGATGGTAGCAAAATTTCTACTGCGGCTTTTTTACCAAAAACGGACTCGCGTTGGAATTTTAGTATTGTCGATTTTAATGGTGACGGTAAAAACGATATCTTTTGGCGCAACAGCGTCACAGGGGAAAACAAAATTTGGTTTGTGAACGGTACGGATACCTCAGAGTACGGTCTACCCAAATTAGCGGGTCCGTGGAATGCGATCGCTGGTGATTTCAACGGAGATGGTAAAACCGACCTACTTTGGCACAATAACCAAACAGATGAAAACCTTGTTTGGCTAATGAACGGTATTTTTATTAGTTCTGGTTCTCTACCAAAACTCGATTCTTCTTGGAAAGCATCTGTTGGAGATTTTAACGGTGATGGAAGAACGGATATTTTTTGGCATAACGAGAAAACCGGTGAAAACAGAGCTTGGCTGATGGATGGTACATCTGTTGGTACAGAAGCTTTTCTACCTGCAAGCAGTCCGTCTTGGAAAGCAAGCGTTGGTGATGTCGATAACGATGGTAAAACCGATATTTTCTGGCGTGACGAGCAAACAGGAGAAAACACGATTTGGTTGCTCAACGGTACCACTGCCAATCCTGTTAATGTACAAAAAGTTCCTAGCGAATGGAAGGCTTATTAGCGAATCTTAAATTTTGTGGAAAATTGGTTGCTATCTGGAGCGATCGCTGCTTAGAGCCAGCGTTTCTTTTTTTCAGGCGAGAAATCGCTCGCTACTAGCTAGCGATCGCCTAGCAGTAACTGGCTGCTTTGTTTTGTTGCAACTCTTAATGTTTTATCTTTCCGTTGTTACGCTACACCTTGGTAGACTGATTTTTAATACACAAATGCATTATTCTGGTCTGTTGCGCCACTTGAAAGCAAATAAGCTTTCCAGGGCATTCAACAATCAAAAGACATTTATGGCAATCACGACATGGTAGATTCCCTAAAAAAACCAGGTTTTGAAGAATTGCGCCCGGGAATTAAAGTTCCGGCAAAAGAAACCCTGTTAACACCCCGTTTTTACACAACTGACTTTGACGCGATGGCGCGGATGGATATCTCCGCCAATGAAGAAGAGTTAAGAGCTATCCTAGAAGAATTTCGTGCTGATTACAACCGCCATCACTTTGTTCGGGATGCGGAGTTTGAACAATCCTGGGATCACATTGACGGGGAAACTCGCCGATTATTTATTGAATTTCTAGAACGTTCTTGTACGGCTGAATTTTCTGGCTTTTTGCTGTATAAGGAACTCAGTCGCCGTCTCAAAGACAAAAACCCAGTATTGGCAGAGTGCTTTGCTTTAATGTCTCGAGATGAAGCTCGCCATGCTGGCTTTTTAAACAAAGCGATGGCAGATTTTAACTTGTCGCTGGACTTGGTTTTTTTGACTAAGAGCAAAAAGTACACCTATTTTCAGCCAAAATTTATTTTCTACGCTACTTACCTTTCGGAAAAAATAGGTTATTGGCGCTATATCACTATCTACCGTCACTTAGAAGCGCATCCAGAACACAGAATTTATCCTATCTTCCGCTGGTTTGAAAACTGGTGTCAAGATGAAAACCGCCATGGAGATTTCTTCGATGCGGTGATGAGATCTCAACCGCAAATGCTCAATGACTGGAAAGCACGACTGTGGTGTCGTTTCTTTTTGCTGTCAGTGTTTGCAACTATGTATCTTAACGACATTCAACGCTATGGCTTTTACGCCTCTATTGGATTGGATGCGCGGGAATACGACAAATACGTGATTGAAAAGACTAACGAAACTGCTGGACGTGTTTTCCCGGTCATACTGAATGTCAAGCATCCAGAGTTTTATCGGCGACTGGAAGTTTGTGTGCAAAACAACCAAAAGTTAACAGCGATCGCCAATTCCGGTACTCCCAAATTCTTGCAATTCTTCCAAAAACTACCCTACTACATTTCCAACGCTTGGCAGATGCTGCGGCTGTACTTGATCAAACCTATTGATGTTACTGCTACCCAAGGTAAGGTGCGCTAATTTCTCCGGTTTCTGCTAAAAATTAAGTGGTTCTGCTGAACGCAGGGCCACTTTTTTTACGAAGTGCCAAGCTCTGGAGCACAACAGCAAGGATGAAAGGTAAGTTCTTTATTTTCTGCTTGGGATTGGGTATGAGTTTGCTTTTAACTTGTGTTTCCAGTCGCTCTGAAACTCCAAGTTCCCAAGCTCAAGATTTAGATATAAGCCCGGAAATTATCAGAAACAGTCCTGTTTTGCAACGCTGGCAGCATAGAGTACCAAACGTACTGGAAGATATACGTAGCGAACCTAGTTTTCGCACCAGGATCAGGTTAGGTTATTCTTACTTTTCTAGCAGTAGTGACACGGGAGGAATAAATTTTGGCGTTGAGGATTTGTTTATCGGTCGCAGCAACTTTACCATCAGCGCTCTATATCAAACAGCGTTTAGCGGAAAACGTCAAATGTACGGTACAGATTTGTACTGTTATTTGCGCCCTCTTGGTAGCTATATTAACTTTGCTCCCCTGGTAGGATATCGGTATTTACACACCCACAATTACTCGACCGAGGGGGTAAATGTGGGTGTAAAACTGCTATTAGTATTGTCTCGCGGTGGCGGTGCAGATCTTGCCGTTACTCAAAGTTGGGTCTCCCCTGGTAGCAACGAAGAAGTCGGTTTGACGACAGTGTCCCTAGGCTACGCCCTCACTCCTCACCTGCGTTTATCTACTGATATTCAGCAGCAGAATTCTCGAGAAGATAAAGATAGCCGGATGGGTATAGTATTAGAATGGATGCCGTAGAAAGTCCAAGCGAGCTTTTAGGCTTTGTAACGTTTGAGATTTTTGACCGGTGGACCGTGCAAAACTTTGCCGTCACAGCTAAAACGTCCTCCATGACAGGGACAATCCCAGCTTTTTTCGGCACTGTTCCAATTCACAATGCAGCCTAAATGGGTACAGGTTGCCGATACTGCATGAATTTGTCCTTGTTCGTCTCGGTAAGCAGCAATTTTGTGACCGTTGATAGTGAGTAACTTTCCTTCTCCACGCTCAACGTCAGCAAAAGAAGAATTCTCCAGTCCCTTGAGGCGATCGCCTACCCAGTGAAATCCCACTTCTAAATTATTTTTCAAAGATTCCACCGTCACAAAGGGAGTTGCACGGGTGGAGTCGTAAAGTTTCAGCCAAGGATTATCAATTCCCAAAATTAAATCTGAAAGCAACATTCCCGCTAGCGTTCCTTTGCTCATACCCCAGAGACTGAAACCCGTTGCTACATACAGATGATTGCTAAAAGGCGCAACCTTACCAATATAGGGTAACTGGTCGAAAGAGACCATATCCTGTGTAGACCAACGATACTCAAACTCCTCTACTCCAAAACGAGAACGTGCGTAAGCTTCTAACTTTAGGTAGCGCTCCTCTGTATCAGTAACGGTACCAACTTTATGTCCCCCGCCACCTACTAATAGCAGCAATCCTCCATCAGGAGCAGGAGTTGTGCGAATTGAGTGATAATCGTTACCGGTGCCTATGTACATTCCTTGGGGAGCTTTTGCCCGATCGATGCGAGCAGCAACGATATACGAACGTTTCGCGTAATTTTTGGCAAAAAACAGTCCCCGATCCAAAATGGGAGCATTAGTAGCGATAATTACGTCCCTTGCCCTTACAATTCCCGTCGCTGTTACTACCTGAGAGGGATCACCTTCTTCGACGTTGAGAACACGGGTGTTCTCAAATACATAACTACCATTTCCTGCAATTAATTTTGCCAAATGAAGTAAATATTTACGAGCATGAAATTGAGCTTGATTGTCAAATTTCACTGCTCCAGCAATTGGAAATGGTAATGAAGTTTCTGTGACAAAAGAAGCAGGTAATCCTAACTTGACTGCTGCTTCTACTTCTGAGTGTATATCGTTTAAAGTTTCTGTTGTTTCTGCAAATGTATAAGCGCTAGTTCGACTAAAATCGCAGTCTATTTTTTCTTCTTCTACAAATTTTGCTACTCTTTCAATTGCAGCTTGATTTGAATTCGCATAAATACGTGCTTTTTCTTCACCAACTGATTTGATTAACTGAGCATAAATGAGCTGGTGAAGGGAGGTTACTTTAGCGGTCGTATGTCCGCTGACGCCTGTGGCAATTTGGTCAGCCTCTAATAAGGCTACATTTTTACCGGCACGTTTGAGAAGTATGCCAGCAGTAATTCCGGCAATTCCTCCTCCGACAATTGCTACGTCAACTAATATATCGTTCGTCAAAGATGGAAAATTTGGTGCGTGAGAAGTTGAAGCAATCCAATAAGAAATTGCTTTTCCAGGAAGTTGAGACATGGTTTGTTAGCAGCGATGCAATCACTAATTCTTATACTCTGAATAGCTAAAAAATTGCATCCATCAAGAGTTGAACAGAAGAAGATTTATTTTTTCTACCGTAAGATATATACCAAATAAATTTTATTTAGTAAGAAAGCTGTTCTCCTTTTTTGTAGTTAGCAAAAATAATCGCCAGCTCTCCTTCTCTAACGAAAAAACAAGGCGATCGCTACGGTAATGCATGTGAACTTTACGTTAATTTTTGTATAAAGAAATACAAAAATTTCAGGATATAGCGCAAGAATTAGTATATAATTTTACTAAATCTACGTGTTTTCATGGTCAAACAGAAAAATCAATTCAGTCATCTTACAGCCATAGAAAGAGTTTACCTTTCAGCACCAGCACAGTTTTTGTTGGATAAAAAACTGCTCCAAGGTAAAATTCTAGACTTTGGTTGCGGCTTTGGTAATGATGTTAAATTATTACGGCAAAAAGGATTTGATATTACAGGTTACGATCCTTACTATTTCCCGCAATACCCTCAAGGTAAATTTGACACAATCATTTGCTTTTATGTTCTAAATGTTTTATTTCCTCAAGAACAAGCAAATGTGCTCATGGAAATATCCCATTTATTAAAAATAGGAGGAAAGGCTTATTATGCAGTCAGAAGAGATATCAAAAGAGAAGGTTTTCGGGAACATTACATACACAAAAAAACCTACCTATCAGTGCATTGTCAAACTTCCTTTTCAGTCAATTTACTTAGATGAATATTGCGAAATTTATGAATACATACACTATAATCTCCAAAGAAATTCTACCAACAGTTGTATTTTTTGCAACCCACATAAGAATATAAACATCCTGACTGAATCAGCGACAGCATATGCTATATTTGACGGTTATCCTGTCAGTAAAGGTCACGTTTTAGTTATTCCCAAACGGCACGTTAGCAATTATTTTCAGTTACCGTTTAAGGAGCAATCTGCTTGTTGGTTGATGGTAAATAAAGTGCAGGAAATTCTTCAGAAAGAATTTCAACCTGATGGTTTTAATGTAGGGATGAACGTTAATAAAGAAGCTGGTCAAAACGTGATGCACGCCAGCATTCATATTATTCCTCGTTATAAAGATGATGCTGTTGGTAGTAAAGGTGGAATAAGGTGTGTGATTCCAAAAAGGGGATGCGATCGCTTTGCTTGAACTGGCAAAACAAAAGTTACTCTCGGTCCAAGCGCAGCACCGCCATAAATGCTTCTTGGGGTACATCCACCGTACCTACTGCTTTCATCCGCTTTTTACCTCTGGCCTGCTTTTGCAAAAGTTTCTTTTTACGGGTAATATCTCCACCGTAACACTTAGCAAGTACGTCTTTGCGCAGTGCAGGAATGTGTTCGCTGGCGATAACTCTACTACCGATTGCAGCTTGAATAGGTACTTTAAATTGGTGGCGAGGAATTAATTCCTTGAGCTTCTCAACCATGGAACGTCCTACATTGTAGGCTTTATCGCGGTGGACGATCATTGCTAAAGAGTCTACCGGGTCGCCATTAATTAAAATATCTAACTTCACCAAAGGATTTTCGCGATAGCCTATGAGGTGATACTCCATGCTGGCATAACCGCGCGATCGCGACTTCATTTGATCGAAAAAGTCAGTGACAACCTCTGCTAGAGGTAACTCGTAGGTGAGGGTAGTACGTCCTTGGGTGAGATACTTCATGTCTTTAAAGATACCGCGTCGGTTTTGTGCCAGCTCCATTAACGTACCGACATAGGTTTCTGGCGTAATCATTTCCACCTGAACGTACGGTTCCTCGATTTTTTCCCGTTCGTTGGGAGGGGGTAAACGACTGGGATTATCGATATAAAGTACCTCACCTTTATTAGTAGTGACGCGGTACACTACCGAGGGAGCGGTGATAATTAACTCCAGGTTGTATTCCCGTTCCAAACGTTCTTGCACAATTTCCATGTGCAACAGTCCTAAAAAACCGCAGCGGAAGCCAAATCCCATCGCACTTGAGGTTTCCGGTTCGTAATGCAGCGCTGCGTCGTTGAGTTTAAGCTTTTCTAAAGCTTCGCGCAAATCCTCAAAACAATCGGCGTCGATGGGGAACATGCCACAGAATACCATGGGGTTGGCTTCTTTGTAGCCTGGTAGGGGTTGAGTGGCTTTAGCATTTGAAAGGGTAATGGTGTCGCCTACCCTAGCATCGGCTACAGCTTTAATTGCTGCTGACAAATAGCCTACCTCTCCAGCGTGCAGTTGTTCCACCTGCTTTTGGTTTGGAGCAAGCACACCTAATTCGTCAATTTCGTATTCTTTACCAGAAGCCATCAAATAGATGCGATCGCCTTTGCGTACAGTTCCGTCCATGACCCGAAAATAGACAACAACTCCCCGGTAGCTATCGTAGTAGCTATCAAAAATTAAGGCTCGCAAAGGTTCGTCAACCGTACCTCGAGGTGGTGGAATGCGCTCGACAATTGCTTCTAAAATTTCATCAATGCCAATTCCTTCTTTGGCAGAAGCAAGAATGGCACCGCTACAATCTAAACCGATAATTTCCTCGATTTCCGAGATGACCCTGTCCGGCTCTGCTCCTGGTAAATCGATTTTATTTAAAATAGGAATAATTTCTAAGTTATGCTCTAGTGCTAAATAAACATTAGCCAAAGTTTGCGCTTCTACTCCTTGGGAAGCATCTACTACTAACAACGCGCCTTCGCAGGCGGCAAGGCTGCGAGATACTTCATAAGAAAAATCCACATGCCCAGGAGTATCAATTAAATTAAGTACATAGGACTGGCCGTCCTTAGCCGTGTAGTTCATCCGGGCTGTTTGTAGTTTGATGGTAATACCACGCTCCCGCTCCAAATCCATGTTATCGAGAAACTGTTCCTTCATCTGCCGCTCGTCCACAGTACCTGTAGCTTGCAGCAGGCGATCGGCAAGAGTAGATTTGCCGTGATCTATGTGAGCAATAATACAAAAATTCCGAATCCGAGCTGCAGGAACGTCAGTCATGATACTTTTTGCTTTAACAGCAATCAAGGTTAAAACAGCAATATACTTAACGTATTTTAATGCTTTCTTCGCTCAGACGCTGCTATTGATATTGGGGAACGGCTACTGGGTATTGAATATGGGCAACCACAAACGAACTTGCAAAAATATAAAGCTCTATCTACCAAATCTAGTATTGGCCGGCTGGGGGCGTACAATAATCTTCTAGAACTGCAAAATTGCAGCTAGCTAGCTGTGCCAAAGGCAAATCCTCGCCAGCAGCAATGGCTCCAAGCTGATACAAAAAGCTGTTTACAAAGTCTTTGACAAATGAATTCAGAGTATATCAACTATGAATATGAAAGATAAAGCTACCGATGCGGAACAAAGATTAACCGATAAGGTAGAAATCGCTATTCGCCTAGACTCCGAGTTATTAGAGCAAATTCATCACCTCACTAACGATCCTAGTAAAGTAATTGAGGTAGCAATCCGCCAGTGGTTGCGAGGAGAAATACCTAGAGACGACGAACTAACCCGCACTCCCAGGCGCACCCAAGTACCTCCTCGGGGTGAATGGAACGACTAGAACAACAGCACACCTTGTCAAGGAGGATTAAAATATTGTAAATTTTTTTAATTACTTTTGACAGTGACAAAATACGAATTCAGCGTGCTCAAAGTGTAAAAATTTATGCCAAACTGGAAGCAGCCAGAAAGAATGTTTTGGGTTGCCATTTGTCTATCCAACTCGAGTCATGAGTATCACTGCTAATTCCCAACTGCCAAATATTGCGTCTGAAAATCAAGAAGCTACTACCAGTCACGCTAATGGCTTGTGGGCAAATTTAGGAGCTGAGTTGGTGTACGTACAGGATGGTGCTGGACGTTACCTCTCCTTTTATTGGCAACACAGTCAGAAGTTTTGTTTAGAACCTCAAGAACTCGTTGCAAATACGGAAGGAGAGGTAATTTTTGGTCCAGTAGATCGGGTAGCTTACTTAGAAAGGTTGCAGCGGATCCTCAAAACCTTGATACCCGAAAAATGCCAGTGCTGGTTTAGCTACCAAAAGCAGCTAATACAATTTGAATTGACGCTCAGCCCGATTTTGCCACCTTTAGGCAGCGTGGCAAACACTGTTTTGGTGATGGGAAGACTGCTAAGAGCCACGGTCAACAAAGCGGAAATAAAAAAAGCAGCACCACCGCCAACAGAATTAGAACTGGCTTTACGTTCGCAGCAGCACCAACAACTAGTAACTAAAATCACCAGAAATATTCGCCGTACCCTAGAGTTAGATATAATCTGGCAACAAACAGTTGATAGTTTGGGAGAAGCCCTGCAATTAAAGCGCTGTATTATCTGTCCTTATCAACCGCCAAATGAGGTTTTAAAGGTAATAGCAGAATATCGACAAAAAGAAGTCAATTCCGTGCTGGGTTTGGAAATTAATCTGGCTTGCGAACCGGCATTTGCACAAGCTTTGGCAACCTTAGAACCAATAGTGGTTGATAATCCCCAAAACCCCCTGTTTGGACAAAAGAAAATGTTGGTGGTAGCAACCTGCAACCAAGACCAACCCAACGGATTGATAGCTGCAACCTTGGGTGATGATTGTGATGAAATCACCACAGCCGATCTAGAATTGGCAAAAGAAGTTGCAGACCAACTCGGTACGGCGATCGCCCACGCTACCCTCTACAAAGAATTAGAAGCAGCTCGCCAACAAGCAGAAGAAGCATCTCGGCTCAAAAGCCAATTTCTAGCAAACGTTTCCCACGAAATCAGGACTCCCCTCAACGGTATGATCGGCTTTTTAAAGCTGATTTTGGACGGGATGACCGACGATCCAGAAGAACAAAAGCAGTTTATCGTCGAAGCCTACAAGTCATCCCTGCACCTGCACGAAATCATAAACGACATCCTAGACTTTGCCAAAATTGAAGCTGGCAAAATGGAATTGGAACTCAGAGCAATGAGTTTGCAAGAACTTTTCAGCGATGTGGGAAACTTCATGCGCCTGCAAGCAGAACAAAAAAAACTCAGCTTTCGCATGCAATTACCCGAAACATCCGACGAAATTCTCGTCTACGGCGACTACCAACGCCTTAAACAAGTTATGCTCAACTTAGTCGGCAACGCCATCAAGTTTACCCACGAAGGCGGCGTAACCGTCAGCGCTGATGTAGTTCGTAAAAAGGTGATCTTTCAAGACCAAGAATTCCCCGGAATGGTAAGAGTGCGCGTAGCAGATACCGGAATTGGCGTTTCTTTAGATAAACAAGACAAATTGTTTCAATTATTTTCCCAGGTTGATGGCTCCCGCACCCGCCAGTACGGTGGTACGGGTTTGGGACTGGTCATATCGCAAAAACTGGTAGAAGCAATGGGAGGAGAAGTACATTTTTACAGTTTAGGCGAAGGATTAGGTTCCACAGTCACTTTCACCGTACCGCTTTATCAACAACCTTTGATAATTTCCCCTTCCGAAAACAACCATCAACAGCGATCGCTCGATTAGTATTGCTGCAATCAGACGGATTAACTTCCTGGGTAGATTAAACTGAGAAAGGTGAACTCAACGTGGTTGTATGACAACTGTAAAAACTGCCCGCGAGTTATTCCAAACCGCCTATGCAAGTTGTTACACTTGGGACGACAACTTCCCTGGCTATAGCGCAGATGTACAGGTAATTCAAGGAACGGAAATTTACCAAGGAAAAATTTGCATCCACCGCAACATGAACATAGAAGTAACAGGATTAAGTAACGAACAGGTCGAGCAAGGCATTTATACTCAACTGCAAGATGTTGTTAGCCATCGCAAACCTGCTCCCTTTGAAGATAGTTATAGTAATTGCGAGTTTATTCAAAAAGACACAGACGATACAGGCGCTGTAGATATTTTAGTCAGGGGTGATTCTGTAGACTCGTATTATAAAATCCGGGGCAGGCAATTTTGTCAAGTACGCCGGGAAATCGGTCGCATGAGTTTTGTCATCAACACTTACGCTAACTTGGATACAGGTTCCGGTTACCTTGCTACCTCCTACGATGCCATTTTCCGCAACACCGAAACTAACGAAATCAAAAGCATACTCAAATTCGAAGATACCTACGAAAAAATCGGCTCCTATTACATTCTCACCAGACAAATAGTGCAGGATTGCCAAGCTAAAGAGAACACAAAAACTGAATTTAATTATTTCAATATCAAATTAATCGAACCTGCTGCTATATAATATTTAAGCTTTAGTCGTTTGTCTTGGCGATCGCTATTAATAATTAATGACAAAGGACTGCCTCTTGAAAGTACGATCTAGCAGTAAATTAGGTCTAGGATGTAGTTAACAACAAAAATTGAAAATAAAATTATTTGACTCCAAAGAGGTCTGAAGCTATGGAACTTACAGTTGAAAACGTAGAATCTGTCCTAGATGAAATGCGTCCTTACCTGATGTCTGATGGAGGTAACGTAGAACTTGTAGAACTTGACGGCCCCATTGTCAGACTGCGCCTGCAGGGTGCTTGCGGTTCTTGTCCAAGTTCGACCATGACGCTGAAAATGGGTATCGAACGCCGCTTGAAGGATATGATTCCTGAAATTGCAGAAGTTGAACAAGTATTTTAGGAACTAGGGATTGGGGAAAATGAAGAGGACAAGGGAAGTATTCTGATGGGAGACAAATCAATAATATCGCTCCTTTGCTTTTGGCCTTGTCTTTCCATCATCCCTGACCCTCTAACCCTTAACCCTTAGCCCTTCACGCTTATGTCCCATCCGCTGTACGTTGCTTTTATCTGGCATCAACACCAGCCACTGTACAAATCCTGCAGTGGCGTTTCCTCTGTATCTACCCAGTATCGCCTACCCTGGGTGCGCTTGCACGGTACTAAAGATTATCTGGATCTGGTACTTCTGTTAGAAAGGTATCCAAAATTACATCAAACCGTGAATTTAGTACCGTCGCTAATTTTACAGTTAGAAGATTACATAGCAGGTACAGCCTTTGACCCTTATTTGGAAGTTACCCTCACCCCTTGTCAACAGCTAACTCAATCACAACGAGAGTTCATTATCCAACACTTTTTTGACGCCAATCACCATACTTTGATCGATCCGCATCCCCGTTACCGGGAATTGTATTACCAAAGACAGGAAAAAGGACAAGCTTGGTGTTTGGCAAATTGGCAAGAAAATGACTATGGTGATTTATTAGCTTGGCACAATTTGGCTTGGATTGACCCGCTGTTTTGGGACGATCCTCAAATCAATGCCTGGTTAAAGCAACAACGCAATTTTACTTTAAGCGATCGCCAGCGCATCTACTCCAAACAACGAGAAATCCTTAGCCGCATTCTTCCCCAACATCGGAAGATGCAACAAAGCGGACAATTGGAAGTGACAACCTCACCCTACACCCACCCCATTTTGCCCTTACTGGCCGATACGAACTCCGGCAGAGTAGCTGTACCAAATATGACTTTGCCAGAACGGAGATTTCAGTGGCCAGAAGATATTTCCCGACATTTACGCAAAGCATGGAATCTTTATATAGATAGATTTGGACAAGAACCACGCGGATTGTGGCCCTCCGAACAGTCCGTCAGTCCGGAGATAATACCGTATATAATAAAACAGGGATTTCAATGGATTTGCTCAGATGAAGCCGTACTGGGTTGGACGCTAAAACACTTTTTCCACCGCGATGGCGCCGGCAACGTCCAACAACCAGAGCTATTATACCGACCGTATCGCCTAGAAACGCCAGCAGGAGACTTGGCAATTGTCTTTCGCGATCACAGATTGTCCGATTTGATAGGCTTTACCTATGGTTCTATGCCACCCAAACAAGCCGCAACAGACTTAGTCGGACATCTGCAAGCGATCGCCAAAATGCAAAGAGAGCGCCAAAACTCTGAGCCGTGGTTGGCAACCATCGCCTTGGATGGAGAAAATTGCTGGGAATTTTACCAACAAGACGGTAAACCCTTTTTGGAAACCTTGTATGCAACTCTAGAACGAGAACCCCACCTCAAACTAGTTACTGTTTCTGAATTTATCGCCCAATTTCCACCCACAGCAACAATTCCCCAAGCACAACTGCATAGCGGTTCTTGGGTAGATGGCAGTTTCACCACCTGGATCGGCGATCCCGTCAAAAATCGCGCTTGGGACTACCTAGCACAAGCAAGAGAAGTATTGGCGAATCACCCCGAGGCCACAGAGGAAAATAACCCAGCAGCTTGGGAAGCATTATACGCAGCAGAAGGCTCTGACTGGTTTTGGTGGTTCGGTGAAGGACATTCCTCCAACCAAGACGCAATCTTTGACCAATTATTTCGCGAACACTTGTGCGAAGTTTATAAAGCCCTCAATGAACCTATACCCTCCTATCTGCAGCTACCCTTAGAAGTTCATGAAGCACGCTCTAGCCACCGTCCCCAAAGCTTTATTCATCCAGTCATTGATGGGAAAGGAGACGAACAAGACTGGGACAAAGCCGGACGTATTGAAATAGGCGGTGCTCGAGGAACAATGCACAGCAGCACCCCCATCCAGCGCCTGTGGTACGGAGCAGATCACCTCAATTTTTATCTGCGCGTAGACTTGCAAGCAGGAGTCCAACCAGGACAAGATTTACCACCAGAATTGCATTTGCTGTGGTTCTACCCTGGCAAAACAATGTACAATAGCCCCGCACCCCTTGCTGAAGTACCAGACGTAGAACCAGTTAATTACCTGTTCCACCACCACCTAGAAATTAATTTGCTAACTCAATCGATTCAGTTTCGTGAAGCTAGCGAGCACTATCAATGGCAACCCCGCACCAGTCGCGCTCAAGTAGCGCTAGATCGCTGTTTGGAAATAGCTGTACCTTGGGCAGATTTACAAGTTCCGCCAGATTATTCTCTACGTCTGATCCTCATCCTTGCCGATGAAGGACGCTTCTGCAGTTACTTGCCCGAAAATACTTTAATTCCAATTGAAGTTCCTTGAATTAATTCAGTAGAGCTTGTAGTCCTCCACTGGAATGCAGCCAACAATTTCATCCCAAGCAAAGTAATTTTACTAGCAAAAAAAATATTTGTAGTTACATTAAAAACATGATACAAGTACCGTTCCATCTCAAATAGCACCACTGCTCGATGAACTGCTCTGCCAATCCCCAAACACTGAGTGCTCAAAAAAACCTTTCTCGCCGGTGCGGAACCCAGATACCCCTACGCGATCGCTACAAAATTCTACGAATTTTGGGTAGAGGCGGTTTTGGTGTAACCTTTTTAGCCAAAGATACAGCACTTCCAACTCATCCTGCGTGTGTCATCAAACAGCTTTGTCCCAAGGTAACTCATCCCCAAAGCTGGGAACGAGCTCGCATCCGCTTTCAAAAAGAAGCAAAAATCCTCGCTCAGCTTGGCAGTCATTCCCAAATTCCCATGCTTTTGAACTATTTCGAAAGTCAAGGGGAATTTTACTTAGTTCAAGAATACATACCAGGACTAAATTTAGCCCAGGAAGTAAAGCAAAACGGCCCGAAAACGGAAGCTGAGGTCAAACGGTTTTTGCAAGAGTTGTTACCAGTGTTGCGCTACGTCCACAAGCACCGCGTTATCCATCGGGATATTAAACCCCACAACCTATTACGGTGTAAGGATGATGGACGATTGGTTCTCATCGATTTCGGTGCAGTCAAAGAGGAATTGTGTCACCTGAGGTCAAATTCTGACCATCAAAGCGCCAACACCAATTTTGTAGGAACCATCGGATTTGCACCACCAGAACAACTTTGCCTGCGTCCGGTGTATGCTAGCGATATCTACGCTGTCGGTATAACTTGCTTGTATCTGCTCACTGGTAAATCACCTGTAGAATTTGACCGCGATCCCAATACCGGTGAAATTAATTGGCAAAAGCAAGTTAATATTAGCCAATATTTTGCCCAAATATTATCTAAAATGCTCAAAATTTGCCTAAAAGAGCGTTTTCAATCAGTTGATGACGTTATTTGGGCTTTGAGCATGGAATCGTATCTACCTACTTTGACTAACTGTTTGAGCACCCAACAACTTGCAGGTAGTGCCAAAGTTACCGAACAACAACCCCGGGATGAGTATTTACCACCTTTAGCCAGAACAGCCAAAAAAATCCAACAATGGCAAGCTAAGTTAAACAAGCGCCGGCAACTAAAAGCATATGATGTGTCGCATTAACAATTCATAACTACTTCCAAAAGCAGCAATGTATCTCCAGAAGCATTTTGACTATCTTAGACTATAAGTAATAGATAAAAAACGTTTTTCTTCATACCAATTGCCCTAGTATTACTAGCTAATTAAATTTAATTTTATAGTTCTATAAATGACACGATCGCTGTCATACAACTAACAAAATTTTTAGTGAAAATTTATTATTATGCAGGAAAGACTCAATCAAATAAGGAAAATTTTTAGGGCTAATTTAGTATAGTTTTTGCAGTATTCTTTTTTTGATAATGATCTGCTGCCTAAATCCTGATTGCCCGCATCCTCTTAATTCTGATGACAAGGAGTTTTGTCAAACTTGCAACACTCCACTGGTGACACTGCTACGAAATCGCTTTCGCGTCATCCGCGTACTTTCAGATGAAGGTGGGTTTGGTAGAACATATTTAGCAGAGGATTTAGACAAACTCAACGAGCGTTGTGTTATCAAACAACTGGCACCGAAATTTCAAGATAGTTGGGCACTATCGAAAGCAATGGAGCTGTTTCACAAAGAAGCACAGAGGCTGCAACAGTTGGGAGAAAATCCTCACATACCAACATTATTAGCATACTTTGAAGAAAATAATTATTTGTATTTAGTACAGCAATTTATTGATGGTCAGAACTTGTTGAAAGAACTTCAGCAAAAAAAGAGTTATTCTTCCAAAGAAATTCGAGAAATTTTGCTGGATTTGTTGCCAGTTCTCAAATTTATTCACGAACGAGGAGTTATTCATCGCGATATCAAACCCCAAAATATTATTCGGCGTAAAAGTGATGGGCGCCTGTGTTTAATTGATTTTGGTTCTTCTAAACAGCTAACAGCAAAAGTGCAGATACAAATGGGTACTTCCATTGGTTCCCATGGTTATTCTGCCATTGAACAAATCAGGGATGGAAAAGCTTATCCGGCCAGTGATTTATTTAGTTTAGGAGCCACTTGTTTTCATCTACTTACTGGAATTTCTCCTTTTAAATTATGGACAGAAAATGGTTATGCCTGGGTTCAAGATTGGCGACAATATTTAAAAAATCCAATTAACGATGATTTGGCTAATATAATTGATAAACTTTTAAAAAAAGATGTTAGACAGCGTTATCAGTCAGCCGAACAAGTACTGAAAGATTTATTTGAAAAACAAACATTACCACCTGGAGAGCAAAAAACAAATTCATCAGCAATACTACCACTACCTCAGCCAACACATCTGTCAAGAAAATATACGTTGCTGAGAAATTTATTCTTATTTTGTTCTGTTGTCCTGCTGTTATTATTGGGAAATTTTTTTATCGACAATCTCGCTGGCTCCAGCTTTCTATTTCCTCTAACTTTGAGCAATCAAAAAATAACTCTACTCCCAAATATTCTCCAGTTTCTGTGGGGAACTTTGATTTGGCTTACACTTTCAAATTGCCTGACGAACCAGTTTTAGCCGTTGCTACTACTCCAGATGGCAAAACCGTAGTGACTAGCAGCGGTAACACTATGAAAATGTGGAGTTTGACAACAAGTCAAGAAATTTGTACTCTCAAAGGACATACAAGTCGGGTTAATTTGATTGCCATTACTCCAGACGGACAAACGCTCATCAGCAGTAGCAAAGACAAAACTGTCAAAGTTTGGAATCTTGCAAGAGGACAAGAAATTCGCACTTTAGAGGGGAATTTTAAGTTTGTAAATAACCTTGCTATCAGCCCGGATGGCAAAACTTTAGCTATTAGCGATGATAATAAAATTCAATTGTGGAATCTCATAACAGGCGAACTACTTCACACCTTGGTAACTGGCTATTCCTCGGGGACGAGAAAAGTTCCTTTAGCGTATAGTCCAGACGGACAAATTCTTGTCAGTAGCGGTCGCGATAAGACTATAAGAGTGTGGAATGTAGCAAAAGGAGAAATAATTCGCACTTGGCAAGGAAATTCCCAAGCTGTGACATCCGTGGCGATCGCCGACGATGGTAAAACCTTAATTGCTGGTAACGATGACAAGACGATTACACTTTGGAATCTAGATACAGGAGAAAAAATTCATACTCTTCTAGGTCACGCTGGCAAGATAAATGTCATTACTACAACTTTAGACGGACGCATCCTTGCTAGTGGTAGCAGTGATAAGACTATTAAATTGTGGAACCTCAAGACAAAAACGGAAATTGGCACGCTCGCGGGACACAGCGGTGCAGTTGAATCTCTAACCTTCAGCCAAGATGGTAAAATCCTTGTCAGTGTTGGCGTTGACAAAACCATCAACATTTGGCGCCGATAAAGCAATAGCAAAAATTTGCTAGCAAAATCCGAAATCCCATCATTTTGACGGGTAAATAAAGTTATTCAAAAGATTACAATAAATAGACTCTCAAGTTTGTCCGTCAAACTTTTATATAGAATGGCGCAACTGGGGAATCTACTATGCGTTTAAAAATAAGCAATTCAACATTGAAAGTATGGGAAGCTGTAACGCTAGTTCTTTTGGGATTAGGGACATTTGTGTTTTGGAATTTTTCCCCAGCTTCCATCGATTTCTCTTCTCAAAGGAAGCATCCTGCAAAATCAACCCAAGCGAATTTGAATGCTGCTTTGACTTTGAAAGGACATTCTCAGCCAGTTTGGGTTGTAGCAATAGACCCAGATGGCAAAACTCTTGCTTCTGCTAGTGCAGATAACACCATCATACTGTGGAATTTGTCAACAGGAGAACAACTGCATACCCTCAGAGGCCATTCTCAATGGATTAATTCTATTGCCATCAGCCCGGACGGTAAAACCCTTGCTTCTGCTAGTGCCGATAATACCATCAAACTTTGGGATGTAACAACGGGAAAATTGCTACGCACCCTCAGGGGACACCGGGCCTCAGTTCAGTCTGTAGCTTTCAGTCCCGATAACAGCACTTTGGTCAGTGGTAGTTGGGACCAAAGCATTAAACTTTGGAGTTTGGCCACCGGAAAACAAATCCGTACTTTGAAAGGAGATTGTGATGTAGTAGATGCGATCGCCATCAGTCCGGATGGCAAAATTCTTGCCAGCAGCAACTATTTTAACAACAGCATTATGCTGTGGGATTTGGGAACGGGCAAACAAACCCGTAGCTTGAGGGGACACAGCCAAACCATTAATTCTTTAGCCTTTAGTCCCGATGGCAAGCTCTTAGCTAGCGGAAGTTGGGACAAGACAATCAAAATTTGGGATGTAGCAGCAGCAAAGGAAATCCACACCCTTATCGGTCATGGCGATCGCATCGGGTCTGTTAGTTTCAGTCCGGACGGAAACATTCTTGCGAGCGGAAGTTGGGACAAAACTATTAAGCTGTGGGATGTGTCCGCAGGAACAGAAATTCGCACTCTCAAAGGACACAACGACAAAGTTTGGTCTGTAGCCTTCACTCCTGATGGCTATAATTTAGCAAGCGGCAGTTTCGACCGGACGGTCAAGATTTGGCGGATAGCAGCAAATTCGCCCCCGAGGTAATAGCTAGTCTACTTGCAGAACAACCAGCGTCATATCATCGGTGTTTTGCCTGTCGGCACCGATGAATTGTTGCACTCGCTCAAACAGGTAATCTAGAATTTCCTGGGGGCCGTGGCAATATCGACAAGCCAAACTAAATTCGTTAACTAAATTTTCTTCATCGTAGCGATCGCCACTGGCGCTGGCTGCATCGGTCAAACCATCGGTGTAATAAATAATTGTATCTCCCCGTTCCAATTGCACCTGAGCATCTTCATACTGACTGTTGGCATCCAAGCCAATCAACATACCCAAGGTATCCAAACGCGTGATAGTTTTGGTTGCAGCATGCCACCATAAAGGAGGATTGTGGGCTGCATTGCTGTAAGACAAGGTGCGGGTCAAGGAGTCGTATTGCGAGTAAAACAAAGTCACAAAACGGTTAGAATTTTCTAAATCTGCATACATTACTCGATTCAAGTTTTGCAGAATTTGGGCTGGAGAATTGCTGTGCAAAACTTCTCCCCGCAGCATTCCTCGCATCATTGTCATGATCAATCCTGCGGGAACTCCTTTACCCATAACATCGCCAATTACTAAGGCCCAGCTACTGGCTTTTTGTTCCGCATCGCTACCAGGCTGAAAAATCAAATTTTGATTGGTAGGGATAAAGTCGTAGTAGTCTCCACCCACTCGGTTGGCTGGTTTGCAGCGTGCAGCAAGGCTAACACCCGGAATAGTAGGACATTGACGGGGTAAAAGTCGCCTTTGAATCTCAGCACCAATTTCTAATTCTTGATCGAGGCGTTCTTTTTTGCGTAATTCTACCGCCAGCTCGTCGTTTTCAATTGCTACTGCTGTTTGATCTGCCACAAGACGAACTAACTTTTGTCTGGTTTCTGTCCAAGCATATTCCGGATCGCGACTCAAAACATAAAGCCAACCTCTTTCTACGTGCTTGACCAAAATTGCCGTGCCAAAAATTTGCATGTCTGGTCCCAGATAGCGGTGCATCTGGTCATCCAAAATACCCGTGGTAGTGGTTGGAGGAGATGTGTTTGGCACGTGAATAATTTGACTGCTAGCAGTCTCCAGCGCCTTGCGAATGTTCTTTCTTTGGCGACTGTCTTGCCAGTGGAGTTGTTCGAGTCTGATTTGACCGTTTGGCTTGTACAAAAACAACGCACTACCGTCTGCGTCTGTGACTCGTGTTGCCATCAACGGTATTAACTCCAAAAACTGGTTTAAATTGTTGAAACTTCTAAGGGCAAAACCCAGAGAACTAAGTAGGTCTTGGATTTTGTTCTGCTCGCGATGCAACCTTGCCACAAGCTCCTTGAGTGCCACAACTGGAGTAACGTCGGTTGCGGCACTAGTATGACTTTCAGTAGGTTCAGAAGGCAGTTGAGGCACAGGCACGGATTTTATTGCATTCAGTAGCAAGTTATGGTGAACAAATACGGTTGCTTGCAAACAGCTAAACCATATTTAGACAAGAACTTACAATTTAGCAAGAGTATAATAACGTATTGTCTAAACTTTAGAAGTATTTCATCATTTTATTGTTGAAAGCAGTATTCTCAGTTGAAAATTGGCAGCGATTTCCACTAAATACATTAAAGCTAATTATTCTTTCATAGATTCATCACCGTGTCATACATCTTTAGATAGAATAAAGTTGTAAGATTAGATACTTTTACTTTTTGGGAATTTCTAAAAAGGAAAGAGAGATTTTTACAAATTACAATTATACAATTAAAAAATAATCTCTTTACCAACACTTAGTTGTAAGTATTTTCCCAAAGCATAATTTTCCCCATGTCAGGGAATGGAAATAATCTTTGTCTGGAGAAAGTACTTTCAAACAATTAATAGCAATTAACTGAACAAAGGGGAGCTTGGGTGTTTGGGGAGGAGAAACTAACTTAGGACTTACACTTTTTCCAGTATTTTAAGAAAGTTCACCTGCACAATACTAAAACAGTAAGTCCTAAATCAAGCTAGCTCGCGTGCAGCTAGCCACTTAATAGTGCTTCGACAAACTCGTAGCTGGAAAAAGGACGCAGGTCTTCTATACCTTCGCCAGCACCAAGAAAGCGGATCGGCAGGCCTAACTGTTGCACGACAGCAAGAGCAACGCCTCCTTTGGCGGTGCTATCGAGTTTGGTTAAGACAACGCCAGTAAGATTGGCGGCTTGGCAAAAAACTTCAGCTTGCCGCAATCCATTTTGCCCTAAAGTGGCGTCTAATACCAACAGTGATTCTACTTTGGCATTTGGGGCTTTTTTTTCGATCACGCGACGGATTTTACTGAGTTCCTCCATGAGGTTTTTCTTATTTTGCAGCCTTCCGGCGGTGTCTATCAACAGTAATTCTGTTTTTCGTGCCATTGCTGCTGCGATCGCATCGTACACGACTGCCGCCGGATCGGTGTTTTTACCGGGATTGGCAATTACTTCAACACCACTGCGCGCACCCCAAATTTTCACTTGTTCTACAGCAGCGGCGCGGAAAGTATCTGCTGCGGCAATCAAGCACTGATAGCCGGATTTATTTGCTAAGTGAGCAATTTTACCAATAGTCGTGGTTTTTCCAACTCCGTTTACTCCCGCAATCAACCAAATATTCAAAGTGTCTTTTTCCGGCGCAAACGAGAAATTTTGAGATTTGCGCAGCGGTTGGTCAAGTATATCTCGAAGGATTTTTTTCAGGTAAGCGATCGCTTCTTCTGGCGGTAAGGCTTCTTCCCGCAATTTTTTCTGCAAAGCGTTAATAATATGCTCTGTAGCTTCTACACCCACATCAGCTTGTAGTAGCAAAGCTTCGATTTCCGAAACTGCAGCTGGATTGAGGGGTCCTTGACCGACAATGGCCTTGAGTTGATTGACAATATTGCGGCGAGTTTTGTCCAGACCCTGGCGCAGTCTTTTGAGCCAGGAAATTTCCTCAATCGAAACATCTTCTGCACGCCGACCCTGTGCTGCTAGAACTTCTGCAGACCACAAAAATCCCTCGTCAAAAGCTAGTTCGGGAATTTCTTGTGGTGGAGTCGTGGTTGTTGCAGCAGCTGGTGGTGCTGGTTGCTGTTCAGTAACTTCTATAGCAGTCGCTAGCAGCCTTTCCTGTTTTGCCTGTCGTTCCGCTGCTGCCCGTTCTAAAAGTGATAAGCTAGCAGCTGGTGTTGTGTCTGGCTCGGTCACAGTTGGCTCTTCCTGTTGACCATCGCTAGCTTTTTCTATTCCTTCTTCTTTGGTACCAGGCTGTTGTGCTATCGTTTGTTGCTCAACAGTAACGGTGCTTTCTGAGGACTGGGATTGTTGCTTTTGCTGAATGTTTTGATAAGCAGCTTTAGCATATGCTAATAGGTCTAACGCCGTTGTTTGTTCTGTGTCCGGAGTTGGTGTTTGATTGGCGGCTGTTTCCGGGGTAGATTTTTTAGACTCAGTTTCTCCCTGTTTTTGTGGAGAGGTTGTTTCAGAGGAATCGTTATATTGACGACGGAACCAATTGAAAACCATTTGCAGCTGGTTGTTTTAGTTGTTGTGAGCTATTTCCACACTATCAACTTAATATCTTAAGCAGTGACACGGAAAATAAAGTTTTGACTTTTGTTTGTTTTTCGTCTGGGAATTTTCCCCAGGCTAAACTGTTTGTTTTTGCTCTGTAACCCGGCGTAAAACACCGTTAATAAACCGATGGCCTTCTTCTCCGCTGTAGCGTTTGGCTAGTTCTACAGCTTCATCAATTGCCACTTTGTCAGGAACGTTTAAATACAGCATTTCTGCTACAGCGATGCGCAAAATATCGCGGTCGATTTGTGCTAGGCGAGTAACTTGCCAATCAATTAATGCTGTGCTTATTTGTCGATCTATGTTATCTCGCTGTTCATTTATAGTTCTGACAATTTCAATAGCATATCTGCTCACTTCCCGGTCTTGATTTGCTAGTTGAATTAATTCCGGGAAGTCAACAGCTGCGCTTAACTGGTTAATCGCCATTTGAGTGTAGGAGATTGCTTCTTTGACCATGGCTCTGGCAGAGTTGAGATCGATGGCGCGAATTTCGCTACTTAAAAGGCGATCGCTGCTGCGTTGCAGTTCTGCAGCTGCATTGTCTAGAGTATCTTGCACTTCCGATCTCAAAGTGCGTACGGCCGCCAACACTAATTTTGGTAGTTGTTCCTCGGTCAATTTTTTGGGGTTGGCTGGTAGTTGAGAGAGGCTCAAAAGCGCCAGCTCTCGAGCAATTTGACGAGGTTTCCTGGGTCGCATATAGTTGTAAGTAAGAGTTTGTCAGAAGAAGAATTAGCTTGCCGATGCCATACAAAATAAGGATGCAGTCGGCACAGCTAGCTCGCAAGCTTATGCATTTGCTGGTGAAATGACAATTTAGATTTTAAGTATCTTCCACGGGAAAAACCTGCCGGTTTGGTTCTAAAGGTGGCACTTCTAAATCGCGATCATCGGTAATAACAACAGGTAGTGGTGTGTTGGGGGCAACGATGCCACCAGAAACTATGATTTTAAAGGCATCTTCTATCGACATGGACAGATTGATGACTTCATCCTCTGGAACTACAGCATACCATCCGGTTGTAGGATTAGGAGTTGTGGGAATAAAAATACTCAGTACGGGACGAGACATGCGAGCTTGGATATCGCTGCTAACAGCACCAGTCACAAAAGCGATCGCCCACATTCCCTTGCGGGGATACTCTACTAAAATAACACGGCGAAATTTACCATTAGTATCTTTTAGCAATGTTTCCAAAAGCTGCTTGAGAGTTTTGTAAACCTGTCCCGCTAAAGGAATCGCCTGCAGAAGTTGCTCGCCCACATCCAGCAACCAGCGCCCCACAATATTCCTAGCCATTAAGCCAATCAAAAGAATACTCAGCAAGGGTACCGTCAACCCTACTAACAAATTGAGCAGGTTGACTAAAATGGGGTGCATCCCATCAAAGGGATTCAATTGTTTGGGAATGCGGGTAAGAAAGTTAACGACCCAACTCGCAATGGTAATTGTTAGCCAAATAGTAGTTGCTAGGGGAATCACCACCAACAAACCAGCAATAAGGTCGTTTTTTAAGTCCTGCTTCCAGCGATGGATCGCTAAAGTTTGGTTCTCCTTTTTTAGATGGGTGGAATGTCTGTTATTAGTGCTCATAACAACAGTTTTCTCTCTTGGCGAAGACATGCTCGATTTCTCCGCTGTTGCCAAAAAACGTTCGCGGTCGCAAAACCAGCGATAACGTGTCGCCAGAGCAAGCAGCTACGAGCGACGAGGATAACATCCGCTGGTCAACAGGGTGTTACTTTAGTTGGAACGACCTGTAAAGTTGCAAGTGTTAAGGATCTTTCTAATCTTAGCGCCTACTAGCTAGCAGCAGCCTACGACATTAATCTTGACAGTCTCAATGATAAATCATTCTCCAGATAGAGGACAAAAGCAAAACAACTACAACCTCTCTTTGAAGAGAAAGTTGAGCGAGCAAAATTTAGTAAAGCTCTTTTCCAGATGGAACTGCTGTATGTAAGCTTTGTCCAGGCATATGCTTCATTTCCCACATTTTCAGTAAAATTAAATATTCGTAGAAAGCCTGCAGTATACACCAAGCCAATCCAGCCTGTCCATCCCAGCAACCACCCAAGATAAAATACATGTATAGAAAACGTAATAAAGGCCTGGCAGGTAAGCGCAACGACAAATCTTTCAAAGCACGGCGTCGCTCTACTTCCGAACTACCAAAAAACAAACTTCGCCAGCGAACAGTTCCATTTTCCAGCTGATAAAGGGTTTCTTTCGCCTCATCTGTAGAGTAGCGATTGTGCTTTTCTATCCAACGGTTCAAGCCTTTGCTACAAGTGTAATGAGGATAAGTTTCTTTTAAAAAGCCTGTGGCTCCATCACAAACTTCTCGTTCTGCATGACCGTAATCCGTGAACCAAACTTTACCATAACGCAAAAGACGCAGTTGGTAACGGGGATACTGAGTACTGTGGCGAATCCACTTGTTCATGAAAATAACGCGTTCCGCAACATAGTAACCAACATATTTGGGATTTTGAATTGCTTGTTGACATTCAGCAAATAATTCTGGTGTCATGCGTTCGTCCGCTTCCAAAATGTACGCCCATTCGTATTTTGGAGGTATATTTTCTAACATCCAATTTCGCTGGCGACCATGACTTTCAAAAGTATGTTGAACAATACGGACAGGATAGCGACGAGCAATTTCAACAGTGCGATCGCTACTGTAAGAGTCCACGACAATAATGTCATCTGCTGACAAAGCCGATTCAATACAAGCAGCAATATCCAGTTCTTCGTTATAAGTTAATATGTAAATGGAAAACATATTTGCTGATTTTTTGATTTGGCGATCGCTATCTCTCAAATTAATAAAAGTGGCAGTATGAGATTTCATAAATTCTTTTTTTCCCTCCTACTGCCTGGGTAGCAATTTCTAAATTAGCGTCGGATAGTTTGACGTGCGCTACCTTTGCCAACTCCCATATTTTTTAATCCCGTCCAGCCAATAATAATGTATCCAATAGACAACAACAAACTGTTAATTCCAATCCGAGTTCCAGACCTCCAAGCTTCTTCCCTGGCTTGTTTTTCAGCTTCTTCTCTTTGAGAGCGAATTTTACTTAATTCTTGATTGGCTATGGTCTGAAGATCGGTTTGTTGGGTAATGATTTTTTCCAGTTCTTTGGGATTGGCCTTAAATTTTTTCAGTAATTCTTTTTCAGCTTGTGGACGTTGAGGATCCTGTATTATCTGCTGATATTTCTTTTCATCTTTGATGATTTCAGAAATAGCTTTGGCTTGATTTTTTTGATTTTCAATAAAAGCTTTAAATTGCTCGCTGTTGATTTGAGCTTGCAAGCGATTTTCCAGCTGTTCTGCACTTTGGTTGATTTGCTCTACCCTTTTGGTTTTCGCTTGGTTGACATTATTAACGTGCACGGGAAAAAGCAACAAAAAAAGTAAGCCTAAAAAACAAGATAGTATCAGTGCTGGAAATCTAATGTCAATACCAGAGTGGCGACCGCTATCATCGGTACTTTCGATCCAGTATCCTGCAAACAACATCCCCAAGCCAACCATTGGTACAATTCCTCGGTCCACTAGTGCTGTAGCTATGTTAATTTGCCATCCTCGGTTGGTTGGTTGGAAAGGAAACAACAAAATGAGAATATCTATTAAAAAAGACAAAACGATCACAAACCCAACCACCTTTAGTGTGCGGACAGTGGTAATGGTGGCTAAACGATTATTCATAATTATCATCTTGTAGCTAACTAAGAGTGATTGAATATTCTATGTCAACCCAGCCCAATATTTGCTTTGCGGGCGACTTATTATTAAAAACTTAAAGTATACCTCGACATTGATAAGTAAATATTTTGGCATTACTTTATTGATATATGACCGTAACATTTATATTTTTTGGTGTCTTCCGAAGAATCCGCATGAAAATCTCATCAGCAAGCAAAATAATCATCTACTCAATTGCTAAATGCGCTTCCCAATCGCACAAATCCTCTGGACGGTCAATATCGGCCAAAAGTGGCAAGAAAACCATTGATAAATTAAGCTTATGAGCAATCTCCACCGTTTGTGAAAATACTCGGTTTGTTCCCCAGTCTATGTTAGTGAATAATTCCGGTCTCGGATAGCGTAAACCAATCAAATAATAACCACCATCCCTTGCTGGACCAAGCACGAGTTCGCAGTGCTCGAGCTCCTCAAAAGCGAGGGCGAGAATTTCAGCATTCAGAGCAGGACAATCAGTACCGATAATCACTGCGTATTCTGCTTGACTTTCAAAAGCATGGAAAAGCGATCGCTCCATCCGCTTCCCTAAATCTCCTTCACCTTGGGGTCGATAAATCAACTGTGCTCCCAACCAATCCTGCATCAACTGATAATTACCACCTGCAAAGCGCACCTCCCAAGAAATAGGAATCACTTTCTGCAATTGTTTCACCTGGACTAAGGTATGTTCGGTCATTTGACGGTGAAACCGAGCAGCACCTTCACTTCCCAAAGCAGGTATTAATCTAGTTTTTGTTTTACCTGGTTCTGGATAGCGAGTAAAGATGATTAAGTGCTTTTTTGCTACTTTTGGTAAATTTGACACGCGATTGTAGGATCTTGCTTAATAACAGTATTTATCGTTTTCGTTAGCTCGAGTACGGTCTTTTCCCGTTCGCATCGCCCCTAAAATGGTAGAAACATAAACACAACGTCTAGTTTTACCACCATTTTGACTGTACAGCGTTATCTGTCCTAAAGCTTGTAAGGATGTATGGGTACATTCATCTCCAACGTTATATACAGGACAGCCTTGGTAATTAAATATTACTCGCCAAACTTGCTGTGAAGAATGCTTTTGTAAAGTCGTCTCGTACTTATTTTTGTTGTTGCGCTCTAGATCGAGACGAACACTTCGATCCAGATCCTGCCATATGATAGCGTCGGGAATAAATTTGCTCGCTTCTGCTTGATGAACCGCCCACTGCAGTATACCATTATATTCTCTCAAGCTAAACTGCCAGCTTAATTTTTCTTTTTTTGCTTGGCTTTGAGCTTGACGCAGAGCACGGTAAATTTCGTCTTGAGCAGCATTGAGACGGTAAAGGTCTACAAAAGCTAAAAAGCTAGGAACAGCTATGGCGCTCAATACACCTACAGCGACAATTGTCACTAATAGTTCTAACAAACTAAAGCCACTACTAGAGCAAGTTTTAATTGCAGAAAAATTCCATTTCGCATACACGATCGTTACACCTAAAGCGTTTCTATTGGTGTGCTAGTAACTTTTCGAAGCTGCTGCTGTTTTTATGCTCGTTAATAATGACATTGCCATGCTACTAGGTAAAATTAAAATAATTATGATTTTAAATAGTAGTTTGAAGGTAAAGTAAGTACGTTGAAAGCGATATCGGTCATTAATAAAAAATTTCCATAAAAATATAGCACCCAAAAAACCTTTTTGCCGATACAAAGGTGCTTGTAGAGATTTGCAGGCAAGATATTTATAAATGTTTGCCACACTTTGACTGTAAGTGTCTGGGAAAACTGGTTTTCTTTGTTTACATGCTTTTTCCAAAACTTGCAAGCAAGCTTGTTCTTGTCTTCGTAAATGGGAAGAAAGGGAATTAGCGCTAACTCTGTAAAAAATTTGTACAGCTGGTACGGCCACAAAATGATAACGAGCAGCTAAGCGCAACCACATGTCCCAATCTTGACCAGCAGGTAAGGATTCGTCAAATCCACCTAACTCGCTGAATGCTTCTCTTCTAATTAAAGGATTAGAGCCATTTTCTAAGAAATTAGTGACCAGCAACTGTTCGTATACATCTCCATTAGCAGTAATGTGTGTACCCGCACACAAAAAGCGATCGCTCTCGTCAATGTAATCTGTCCAGCTATAAGCAACCATAGCTGTAGGAGTATGCTGTAAGGCCTCCAACTGACACTTCAACTTATCCAAACTCCAAAGATCGTCCGCATCTAAAAAACTCACAAATTCTCCAACTGCATGAGAAAATCCCCGATTCCGACTCACACTTCCACCACCATGAGGATATGAAAATATTTTCAGTCTCGAGTCATTAAATTGTGAAACAATATCTAATGTCGAATCTTGCGAATCATCATTAATTACAATAACTTCCAAATCAGCAAAATTTTGTCCTAAAACGGAATTGATTGTTTTTTGAATCGTCTTTTCGCTATTGTAAGCAGGTATAATCACAGAAATAGCAGGCATACAAGTTTACGCGCTAAGGGAAATTTAACATTGGTGATTGCATAATAGAACGGGCTCAAAAAACTACCCCAATAAAACTCCATTTCAAACAGGAAAATAAGGTCATTTTTCCAGTCACCTCTATAAAAGAGGAAATGCTGCAACAAGCGTCGCAAATTTCCTAACCAAGTTCTCAAAAATACTAGGGGTTTTTGCCATTTTTTGGCATTAATCATACGCAAATGACAAATACACAAACCACAACCACGCGCTAAAGTTAGCAAATAGCTTTTTTCTAGCCGCGAAGCGGGGATTTGATGATAAGTATGCATTAATGGGTTATACCAAATTTCCCAGTTTGCCTTATACATATACAGCAGTGGCTCATAATCATCTCCTTGTACCAACAAACCAGGTAGTTTTCCCGCTAAAGCAGGTTTTTGAGGTACATTTTCACTCCACGCCCGTTTGCGTACCACAAGTGCTGCCGCAGGAGGTAACCTTAAATTAGCAGGATCGAATAAATGTGGTTCTGAACCATGTTCCCGAATAGCCAAAAAACCTTGAATTCTCTCAAATTTTTCTGGCGGTTCTACTTCAAATTCCCCGTGAATTTGTCCGCTCCAAGCACCAGCTAAAGGATGTTTTTTACCAAACTCCACCGCTTCTTTCAGCCAAGAAAGTGCAGGTAAATTATCATCATCTAAAAATGCAATTAATTCTCCTTTTGCTTCCCGTACAGCTCGCCATCTTGCAAAAGCAGCTCCTTGTTGAGTTTCTAAAAAATACCTTAAATTTACCTGATTTCGCCATTTACTTTGATAATAAGTAACAATTTCAAATGTATTGTCTGTACTGTTGTTATCAACAATAATAATTTCCCAACGCAGATGCTCTACTCCTGTCTGATTCCAGAGTTGCTCTAGAAGTCTAGGTAGATAATTAGCTCTGTTATATGTTGGTATAGCTACAGTAATATCTAATTGTTGATTTTCCATCTTATTGAGAGAATTTATTTCTGTTTAAATATCCGTGCTGCCAAAGATAAAAATAACTAATTGTACTACCAATAAACAGCTCCATTTCACAAACAGCAATTAAATCATTTTGTAATCGCCATCGATATTTAAGTAGATGAAATACTATTTTTCTGATGTCATTAATGAGATAAACTAAAAATGCCAATGGTCTGAGCCAGGGTTTGATAATTAACATGCGGGTAACATAACGACTAAGACCAATACCTCTAAAAAACGGAATTAAATATTCTTTTTGCAAACGCCAACTAGGAATTTCATGATAAATTTCCATTTCTGGGTTGTACCAAATTTCCCATCCAGCTTTTTGGATATAAGACAATACTTCTATATCTTCACCAGTGAGCATGTTACCTTGAATTCTACCTGTGAGAATGCACTGTTGGGGTACGCATTCTATCCAAGCTTTTTTGCGGACAACAAGACCTGCAGAAGGAGGTAACAATTTTGTTTTAGGTTGATAAATTAAGGGCAACTTTCCCCGTTCTGTGATAGCTAAAAACGGAGCTAGACGCTGAAAATTTTTTGGAGGTTCTACTTCCCAGAGGGGATGAATTTGACTACCATAAGCACCCGCTTTTGGATGTGCACGTCCAAAGGCGTAGGCTTTTGCAACCCAATCGTCAAGAGGATAGTTATCATCGTCCAAAAAGCCGACGAATTTACCCTTTGCTTCCTCAATTGCTCGCTGGCGTGCGTACCCCGCTCCTTGTTTAGATTCTAAAAAGTACTTTAAAGGATAGGCGCGTTGCCAATTTTTTTGATAGGTTTCAACCACTTCTCGTGTATTATCAGTACTGTTGTTGTCTACAACAATTATTTCCCAAGTAAAATTCTCGGTGTGAATTTGATTTTGGAGGCATTCTAATAATTTTGAAAGGCGATTGGCGCCGTTATATGTGGGAATGGCGACGGTAAAGTCAAGGCAATCAGTCATGAATGTTGATCATTATTGATATGGTTATTTTTAGTAATTAGAAAATGCGTATAATAGTAAAAACTGCTCCTTATGTTTATAATTTTGCTATTAAGAAGCAGTTCTTCGTACCGTATTTGTACTGTTTTTATTTGATTTTTTGGCAAATAGAAAAATAGCTTAATTGCACTGGTTATCTTTAGCGGTTACCATCGCTCCCAACAAAGTTGTCACGATAACACAGCGCTTGACAGCACTAGGTTGGGTTGTACTTCCTGATTGGGGTATAGCTACTACAATTTTTAGACCAGGCGGATTACCAAAATTAGCATTGGGTAAAGTTCCCATCTGGTCAAAAGTGATTGTTGCTGGTGTGGTTGAGTTGTATATTACGGAAGTACCAGCGGTATTTTCTTGGGAAGTAAGATTTGTACCTAGTAGGATTTGACTTGATTTAATTTGTAAATCTCCGCCAAGATTGCGCCAGTTGGAAGGTGTAGAACCTGTATAAACTGCAACTTGAGGAATATTGCTATTAGTTGCAAAACTGACGCTATAGTTAAGTTTGGTTCGTTTTGCCTCTCGTTGAGCTTCCTGTAGAGCACCTAAAATTACGTCATTAGCTTTATTGAGTCGCTGACGGTTGGTAAATGCAAGCCAACCAGGAGCTGCGATCGCTGCTAAAACTCCTATCAAAAGAACCACCACTAGCAATTCCAACAAAGTAAAGCCAGTATTATTTCTTGTTTTATTTGTGCAACTAGCACGCAATAAATTCAGACTTACCTTTTTCATAACTATTTATTAGTTTCTTTTTCGCCATTTCATTCCGTAAACAAGAATCCCCGTCCTTGTACCCTTATGCTTGCAGTCGGAAAATAAGTTTTTAACTGATCCCGGTAATCGAGATTATCTTTTTGTAAGCGAGCTAGAGCATTACCTCTTAAAAAGACTTGTACCGCTGTGTTAGCTGTGTCGACACAGCCATAAAAGCTAGTCATTTTACCTGTATCCAAAGTATTAAAACTGTCTGGTGTTACCTTTGACCAGGTAATAGGAGGACTGGTGGAGTTAGGAGGACATATTGCTGCAGGTGCTCCGGTGATGGTTTGATCTATGAAATCAACAAGAACTACGGGAGTGTTAGTATAGTCAACGCCAGTTTTTTTCTTCCAATTATTCATTTTCTCCTTAAGGCTGCCTGTTGTATCAAGGTTAAATAAGGCAAAACCCGGATCGGGACACTTATCGCTACTGACGTACTTACCAGTGTATCCAGTACAAGTTACACCACCTCCACTGGTATCCGCTACTCCATCCTTAATTTGCCATCTGGCAATGCGAGCTGCTGGAGACCAAGTAGAGCTGGGGCTAGTATCTTTGATTAGATAATAGGCAACTAAAGAATAAACAAAGGTATCATCCTTACCAGTAGTTGTGATTGGAATTGCCTTGTTTACAAATTCTCGCTTCCAAAAGACAAGAACAGGGACTCTATCTGTTGCTGTGGGGTCAGGAAGCTGAGACTTAATTGCTTTGATACCATCAGCATCATAGATATAAATTGCTTGTTGTAAATCACGCTCGATGAAATCAAGTGCTGTTTGAATTTCTTGCTCAGAAGTAGCTTTAGCTTGTTCGCGCCGATCTGTATCTAACATGTTGAGGGTGAATCCCAGTAAAGGTGCGATCACAAGAACCGCCACAATTAAACCCACTAATAGTTCAATTAAGGTAAAACCGTGAATTGACCGAGCAAATTTGGCATGTTTTATCTGAATTTTAAGAAGAAATTTGAGTAAATTCTTCATACTGTAGTTTTCTTGTGAGTGATAGAAATACAGCCATCGAGCAAGATGCATGCTTGCGGTCAGACAAAGCTGTATTTTTTGCAATTGATACCTTGCGTCAACAAAATCTAGCCAGCTAGATGGCTGTGCGTTTGTGGATCGGTTGGGATATTGTAGTTTTTTAACCCCCTGGCAAAGGGGGTATTGACGAAATAACGTTAATTGCAGGTACCGCTAGCAGAACCTAGGCGCTGACATAATGCGTTAAAGGAAGTAACTTTAGAGGCTATGTCAGTAGTCATTTCCACCAGTGGTGCTTGCCGATTACCCAAACCACCCGTGTAAGAATTTTGCATTTTCTTGTTAACGCTGTCACTAGCGGTAAGAGGCTTGGAAAAATCAACATCTGAGCGATAAATGCGAATTCCCAAACGATAGCCATCGTTTGTTCCAGTGGTTTGGACAAATCGATGAGCTTGAATGTAAAACAAATTGCTAGTGCAGTTTGGAGGAACGATACTGCCATCCTTGTTGTAGCAATATAAACCAGTTGATGCCGTGGGAACGGGCATGTTTGTGGGGTTGATCAAATATTCTTCTGGTTGACTGCTAACACTTCGAGATGGACCGGTGGTTGGAAGTGTAGTAGTAAATGGTACTGTAATTGCTCCAGTTCTAACGCCATCTATGTACGTTCTTGCAGCTTGAGTTGCCAATTCTACACGTCTTGACTGCACTCGAGTTGCAGTGGACAAGGCAATGACCGGTGCGATCGCTGCTAGTAAAACGGCAACTACAAGTATTGCTACAAGCGACTCAATAATCGTAAAACCAGACTCGCCAGACGAACAATTTTGGGGTTTTTGTTTGTACTCAAACATTGCTATTCACCAGTTTTTCAAATTCCTATGATTGACAGCTAGAAGGACGTTGATTTGCATCAATGGCATAAGTACCAGTTGTAGTTTTTTTGGCACATAGCAAAGTTTTCACCCATGGGTCATCTCTACCAACTTCCCGGAAGAACTCATCTGGTAAATCGTCTGGTATTGTCACCATTTTTTGGGCAAATAAGTCAGGTGACTGCGACAAAAGCCCTACATCATAACCCCACTGTCGTGTAGGAGCAAGATAAAACGGCGTTCTGCTGTCGTTACCTTGAATGCTGTATTTAAAATCGTTGGACTGAGACAATATCGATGTGTAAAATGGTGCAGTAGCGTAGGCACTTCTTTTAACTTGAATAAACGAACCGCTAATTCGAGCTTTAATAGCATCGTTGGTTGTTCCAGTCGGGTTCCAGTTTTCTAAAAAGCGCACAAAGTTGTGCAACCCACCGTTATCTTCAGTTGTACGACCTGGAGTATCCCCCGCCGCTGCAATTAAATTAAAAGTAGTTTCGGTAGCGATTTGCAGCCAATTATTGTGTCTTCCAGGAACAATCTTATCAGTGTTTTCCGGGTCGCTAGGAGTAGCAAAGGGTTGGTTAATTTGTAAAACAGGTTCAAATCGAATGATTTGACCGCCGCTGATCACAGGCTTCAACCACGGCATAAAAGTATAACCCGCACTCGGTGGTGGAGACATTAAATTTGTGTTGACTGTAGATTTTGTTGAACCCAAGGGAAATGCCTGTACTCTACCGCTTGTATCAACTCCTAAAATTTGCAGGGGAGTAATTAATTGACCAGTGTTGGTATCTCGTAAAAGAGCAAGTCTGCGAGGAGCATTGTTAGGAAAGCACTTGGGAGTGCCTTGATCGAATTCCTCTGGTCTATCAAAGATATACCCAGTTTTTAATCGAGAACTGTTTGGATCTCCGTTTTTACCGATAATTTGATTATTCCAATAAGTATTTCCGGCTCCGCCTCCACAGGCTGTTTGAATCGTCCACACACTTTTCTCTTTGCTAGGATCGCTACAATCCGCTGGGTTGCTGGCAGTACAAACTTCTGTTAAATAGGTACCAGGTGGTATCTGTAATGCAATAGGTGTGACAAAGTTGTTGAGATAAGAGCTACCCTGGAAGCCAGATATGCTTGGCTCAAGGTCTTTAGGTGTTCCTGGATTGCTAGAATCAAACCACTGAGCTTGTGGAACGTAGCTATTGTATTGCGAGAAGCCAGGTGGTACGGGTGACGGACCGTCGTAACTCCAGTCATAGTCTCCCTCATTGCGGAAACCTTCTCTAAAGTTATTAGAAAGTAAGGTAATAGAATCTGCTAGTACAGCTGCAGATCGCCATTCATCACCAGTAGTGCAATTTGGCAGTCTCGGATCGCCTGGACGACAAGCAAAATTGGGATTGCGTGTATTTTGAGTCCGAGTGTAGAAATTGCTCCAATCGTCTGCTAATGGTGTTGTAAACTCTTGTTGGGTATGAAGATTGAAGTCTCCTTTGACGTATACAGGCAAATTTGTCGCTAAAATCAACCCTTTCTCTGCATCTCGATAATTTAGTTCTCGCCAAATTTTTGCACCATTGACAAGCATAATGGCGTTGGGACGACGAGTTGGGTCGAGTTTGTAGTCCACCGGACTTTCCGTCTTTTCTGCCTGGGATGGGTTATTCTTATCAACTGCTGCACTTAAATCTGGCAGGGCATCGTTGCGAGTAGCATAGATAATACCGCTGTTAGGCAATAGGTATTCCTGTGCTGGAGTTGCTGTGCCAATTTTGGTTGTACGCAAGGCGTTTATATCCAATACAGTGGCCCGAATTTCTAAAGGTTGTCTGTCTTTTTTGGGAAGATCGTAATCGGTTGTTGTATTGTTAGTCTGAATTGCCTTAACCTGTCTTGCATCCAAAAAGGCTGTCTCCCTAATGGCGCCGTGAGGAATCGGAGGAGTGCTGGCAACTGAAATACTTCCATCGAGAATTTGCAGAGCACAAATTTGAGCGTCAATAGCAGATTGTTCAGCAAGGGTGCGGTTGGCAGCTGTTTTTGCTAAAGCTCGTGCTAGCAGTCCATCATCTATCAAACGTCCGTTCGGATATTTTAATTGAGATTGGTACTGTAGCACCGCTTGATAATCGCTTACAGACTTGGTAGGTGGTCCATAGACTATGCCATTATTGGATAAACCACCGCTAGCATTATTCCAGGGAAGTGTAGATAAATTTTTCGCCGTAGTACTGTTAGTGGGAACGTAAAAGCTGCTGACACAGGCCAATGGTGTTGGATTAGCCTGATTGTAACCATCAGATTTATAGTGATACACAGCTGTGGCCCGCATCCGCAGATATGGAGTCTTGGTAGGGTCAGTAATCTCAGACCATTTATATTTGATAGAGGAGTACTTAAACCCGTCTGTGGCTAAGTAATCGTACATCCAGTAGGGCGCAATAGTCTTGTATGTTGGTGCTCCAGCCTGAGGTACTGGCATCATATCTGACCAAATTTCTTTGTTAGCTGAGGAAAAATCAGTAGATGCGCCTGTAAAACCATCAGGTAGATATATCCCAGTGCCAGTTATTACTCGCAAACCACCAACAGGATCTTGGGGACTGGTTGGTACTTTAGCAGCTGCTAGTTCCCAATCCTTATCTCGCTCTGTAGATCCCAAATCGGCTAATGTCTCGATGCGGGAACGACGAGTGCGAGTTTGGTTGTTGGGGTCATCCCATACAATATCTTTAATATCTTGAGTGTCCTGGGGACTAGGACCGACAAACTGATTTTTATTTTTGTCCCACCAAAGTTGAGGTAGGTTGTGACCAATTACAACTCTGTCGCCAAGGTATTGTTCTTCTCCGTTAAAATCCTTTTGTAGTTTTGTTGGTTCGGTGGCACCGGGTATAAGCTTGTTAGAACCGTTAAAGTTGAGTGTGAGATTAGTATAATTTGTGCCTGTTTTGCCATCAGCAGGATCGGTGGGATAGATCCACGCATCTGGTGGACGCAGGGTGTCACCGCTTCCTTGAAGCACTTGATTTTCCTTACTTCCTCCCACTTTGTAATCGCCGAGAGCATCGCCACCAAAGGGTACTTCTTTATAAGGTACGCGGCGGGTACGCTTTCTAAAGTAGAGTTCTAGCTGTTGTCTGCGAAAGGTGTCAATTTCTGCTGTAGTGTAACTCGGTAAACCAAGTTTATCTTTTTGCTGTTGAATGCCATTTTTTACCTCCGAGGGATCGGTGCTTGGATCGTTAGCCATTTGAGCGCTAACTAAGCGATTGATCCGCTGCACGTAAGCAAGGCTGTTATAAGCAATTAAATTAGCCTCACCTGATGCTGGTTTGGTTGATTTGGCAAAATCGACAGTAACAGGGTCGCTAACTTTTCCTCTGTATAAATCAACTCTAGTAACTTGACTGGCATCACTTGTATCGGTAATACCTCCAGCAGCTAAATTGCCACCAACGACTATTTTGGCGTTTTCAGGATCGTAGAAACAGGATGCTTTGCTGCTGACTTGATATAACCTGATATTATTGGCTGGTGAACCGGTCAGAAAGTTGCTGTTAGTAAAAATTCGCCCATTCAGTTTAAAGGCGGGACCTGGGCTTAGATCTATATCGTCTTCATAGAGAACAGCGTTGTTGACAAGAGGAAGTTGGACGCGATCTTGTTGGAACTCTAAAGCAGAAAAGCCTTTGTTACCCTTGCGAGATTCATAATTGCCGTTGGGCGGATTGGTGATGGGAACGGTTGCTGTGTATACAAAAAAGGCTTTTTTCAACTTATTGCCCACTTTAAACCAGCCAGAGCTACCTACCAAGGTGGCGCTGGTCCCTAGGGTATCTCCACAATCGCTACTAATGCTACCAGTGGTCATGGGTGGAGTTCTTGCCTCTAGGGTATTTCGAGCTCGAGTGTATTGACCGTTACTGATGGGAGGATTCTTAAAGTAAATTCCATAGAGGGTGTAACTATCGAACTTACCGTTGTTGTCTGTATCGACCGGATACATCCACGCTGTTTTTGATTCCTCTGTTCCTTCAACTAATTTCAGTTGAGTTTCATCACCAAAGGTGTATTCATTGATGTTGGTTGTCAAAGTAGTGTATAAAGCTTCATCTGTTGGCGTACCTCTTGGTAACCGTCCGTCTTGAAATAATTTGTTTATTTTTGCTCTAGCACGATCTATAGCTGGAGTTGCAGCACTGAGAACTGCTTCATTAACTCGGACGTTGGAAGCATTTTTGGCTCTGTCAAAGGATCTGAGTAAAATCGCAGTTGTCAGCAATACGATTACTATCGATACCATTGCCACTGTTGGCAATACAAAACCAGCATTATTTGTTGCTCTTTTTCGTCTTTGAGGAGTAAAGGTACAACGCAAAAACCAAATAATTTGTCTTCTAATTCCAGATAAAAACTGCTGGTAAAAATGTTTGTAAAGTTTTTTTATTGCCTTGACTCGTTGACTTTTACGAGACATAGCTGTTGTCCTATTGAAGATTGTGATGGAAGTTTTGAATTTGTCTTTCGGACAAACAAGATTTTGTTAGTCGAGTAAACTTATAATGCCCATTTGTAAAAAAAACATATCAATTTGTTGTTTGCTTGCAGTGAGTACTTAAGTGCTGAATGCGAAAATTTAAACACTGAAGCATTGACTACGAACTTAAGCTTGTAGTCAGGACTTTAGTCCTTAGCAATCTCTGCACCAAAATGTTGACTGCAAATGCTCGAGCACTAAAGTGCTAACTACGAACTTAAGCTTGTAGTCAGGACTTTAGTCCTTAGCAATCTCTGCGCCAAAGTGTTGACTGCAAATGCTCGAGCACTAAAGTGCTAACTACGAACACTCGAGCGCCAAAGTGTTGACTGCAAATGCTTGAGCACTAAAGTGCTAACTACGAACTTAAGCTTGTAGTCAGGACTTTAGTCCTTGGCAATCTCTGCGCCAAAGTGTTGACTGCAAATGCTCGAGCACTAAAGTGCTAACTACGAACTTAAGCTTGTAGTCAGGACTTTAGTCCTTGGCAATCTCTGCGCCAAAGTGTTGACTGCAAATGCTC